>ERZ1035014.256-NODE-256-length-27100-cov-4.230172_pt1 | contig 27100 bp, 20 predicted proteins | sample MGYA00520620_ERZ1035014 | MGnify/ENA primary metagenome ERZ1035014 (study PRJEB33766, sample SAMN09781744) | gut metagenome | biome: gut microbiome | host: Homo sapiens | place: Madagascar | study: EMG produced TPA metagenomics assembly of the PRJNA485056 data set...
GGTGTGCACGGCCTCGGAGTAGGCAGTGGTCCACTGCATGGCGAGTTCGGCGGAGATGCCGAGCTTCAGGTCTTCGGCCTCGAAGCTGATGACGTCCTCTTCCACCGGCGTGGCCTTGCGCACCTTGACCAGATAGTCGACGTAGTCCTTGATGCCGTTGAGGTACTGGTAGGTGACGGTCTGGTGCTTTGCGCCGGGCTCGTCCGCGGCGTCGCCGGCCACCTCGTCGCCGGCCTGGTCGTTCTCACGCTCGTCAGTCAGGCTGATCTTGAGGCCCTTGTTCAGGAAGGCCATCTGCTGGAAGCGGGAACGCAGCGTCTCGAAGTCGTAGATGGTGGTCTCGAAAATCTTCGGGTCGGCCCAGAAAGTCACAGACGTACCGGTGGACTCACCTTCGGTCATCGGCTCGCCCTGCTTCAAGGGCGCGGTGGGGTGCTGGTCGATGTACGTCTGGGTCCAGTGGAAGCCCTGACGGCGCACTTCGATGTCCACGCGGGTGGAGAGTGCGTTGACCACGGAGATGCCCACGCCGTGCAGACCTCCGGACACTGCATAACCGCCGCCGCCGAACTTGCCGCCGGCGTGCAGCTTGGTCATCACGGTCTCCACACCAGAGACGCCCTCGCCGGGCACCTCATCGACCGGGATACCTCGACCATCGTCCACCACACGGATGCCGTTGTCCGGCAGAATGGTGATCTCGATATGGCTGGCGTATCCGGCCAGCGCCTCGTCGACCGAGTTGTCGACGATCTCATAGACCAGGTGGTGCAAACCGCGCGGGCCGGTGGAACCGATGTACATACCGGGGCGGATACGCACGGCCTCAAGTCCTTCGAGCACCCTCAGATCGGAGGCCTCATAATGCTCGGGGGCCATGGATTCGTCAAGTTCGCCTTCGGTCAATTCCGCATTGTTGATGCGTTCCGCAGCCGCCTTCAGCTGCTCCTCTTTGCTGGTTTCGTCTGCCAACAGGCTTCCTTCCGTGACTACAGGGTCAACCTCCGTCATGAAGGTCATTCACGGAGGTGATATGGCTTACGAGGCCCGTAAAGGGCTCTTCTAGCCATTTGACCATACTGCATGTGATTTTACTCGTCTAACCCGACGAGCGCCATAGCGAGGCTTCTGCGAATTTGTTTGGTATCTTGGCTACCGCCGCCGAGCCCATTTGCGTGTGTATCCGGCGGCCGGGCCGGTCACGCGAATCTCGGTGATGGTCAATCCTTTGAGATTGCGACGGATGGTATCGGTGAGTTGGGGGATAAGGTAGGTCAGCTGCGTGGCCCAGACCGTGGATTCGGCGCGGATGGTCAGTACGCCGTCAGTGAAATCGGCGACTGCCGAATGGCTGGCGATGGCCTGACCCACCACTTGGTCCCAATGGTTGCGCAATTGCGCAAGCTTCATATTCGCCGTCCAGACGCCGTTGCCGGCGATGGTGGTCATCACGCTGCCCAGTTCAGCCGGATCGCGCCCCGGTTTGCCGAAGTTTTCGATGGCCTCTTCACGGCGGCGTCTGTAGTCCTTCAAGGTCGCCCCGCGACGGGAAGAGCCGCTCGAATATTTCGGCCGGCAGTTTGGTCTCGTCCAGGTTGAGTTGGCGGGCGATCGGCGGGTTCATGACACTTTCCGTTCTACGGACGCGCTGTCCACCGCGGTTTTTTCGTCATACCCACCCAAACTCTCATTTTCCCGCGAATTGGACAAATTGCCCAGAGTTGGCAATATCACGGAAGCTGGTTCGTCCAGTGCGGCCACGTCGATGCGATGGGCCGATTCATAGTCGGGCACATCGCCTTCAGCGGCCACGGTAATCAGCACCTGATCCTGTTTTCTGGCGAAATCAAGAATCTGCGTGCGCCGGCTGTCGTCAAGCTGGGCGAACACATCATCGAGAATCACAATCGGCTGCAATCCCAACCGGTCACGCACTATTTCGAACAATGCCATTTTCAAGGCCAACGCCATCGTCCACATCTCGCCGTTCGAAGCGAACTCGCGGGCGGGAATACCGCCCAACTCAAGGTTCATGTCATCGCGCTGCGGACCGATAAGGTTCACGCCGCGAGCCACTTCACCGGGGTAGATGCGTTGGAAATGCTCGCTAATCTGCGGATGCGGATCGTCGAACATCAGCACTTCGTCGAATGAAGGCGCATAAGTGAGCGTCACCTGCTCGCCGGCACCGGCCAAGTCGGCGTAAATCGCGGCAAATGGCTCGGCAAGCAGACCGATCACATGAGCGCGCATACGGGTCAACGCCACACCGGCTTCGATGAACTGGCCGGTCCAGATTTCCAAACCGCTCAGAACCGCATCCATCGGCTGGCCATTGTTGACATTGGCATTCAATTGCTTCAACAATGTGGCACGCTGTTTGGCGATGCGCGTGAACTGTTGCAACGTCTGCATGTATCCGGGCTCGAGCAGAGCCGCAGCCTGATTCATCATGGTGCGGCGTGCTCCCGGATCGCCGGACACCAACCGCTGATCTTCGGGAGTGAAGGAAACGCTGGGAATCTTGCCGATGATATCGCGCAGATACAGCGACGACCCCGAGTTGATGCGGGCTCGGTTGGCACCACGCGCATGAATTGACGCTTCATACGTAGTGGTTTGACCGGCATCATCAGCGACGTTCGCGCGGATGGTGGCCGTGGTCTGCCCGCGTTCGATCAGCGGCAACGTGCTGGACGTGCGATGGCTCGATCCGGTGGACAGCACTTCGACGGCTTCCACCAGATTGGTTTTGCCCAGACCGTTCTTGCCGAACAGGATATTCACGCCTGGTACGAAATCGACCACTACCTGACTCCATGAGCGGTAGTGGTCGAGTGCGAGACGGGAGATGTGCATTAGCGAATCGTTGGAAATTCAGGGATTTCAGTTGTTAAAGCGCATCGGCACGAGCAGGTATCGGTAGTCCATGGACTCGTCGGAATCAGCTTCTTGCTGGCCATTGAACTCGACCGGCTTGACCGGGGTCGTCATTTTGATGCGCACGAATGGTTCGGTTACGGCGGACAGACCCTCCTTCAGGTAGGACGGGTTGAATGCCACGGTGATGTTGTCGCCATCCATGTCGATGTCCAGTGTTTCGTTGGCCTGAGCCTCGTCGACCGATCCGGCGGACAGCGCCACTTCCTGACCGGTGAAGGTCATGCGAATCGGAGCATTGCGTTCGGCGACCAAAGCCACACGGCTGATGGCGTCGAGCAAATCCTGCTTGTTGACTACGGCCTGAATCGGATATTCGTCGGCGAACAGGCGGTCGACCGCCGGGAATTCACCGTCGATGAGCTGGGAGGTGGAGACGCGGCCGGCGTTTTCGAAGCCGAGCAGCGTCGGGCTATCGGCATCGAAATCAAGGCGGATGTTCTGGTGCTCGTCAAGAGCACGGGCCACATCCTTGAGCAGGGAGCCGCGAACCAGCGTGGTGGTGTCGACGTCCGGGTTCTGCGGAGTCCAAGTGAAGGTGGCGCGGGCCAAACGGAAGCGATCGGTGGAGGTCATGACGACCTTGTCGCCTTGGAATTGCATGCGAACGCCGGTCAGTACCGGGCGGTTTTCTTCGCGGGAGACGGCAACGCACGCCTGGTTCACGGCCTGAACGAAAGTCGGGGCATCGACTTGGCCGAGCATGGCCGGTACCACGGGCAGATCCGGGTACTCGGTGTCGGGCATGAGCTGCAAGGTGAACTTCGACTTGCCGGACGTGATGGTCAGCGTGGAGCCGTCGGTGACCAGGTACGTTTTCTCCGAACGCAGCGATTTGGTGATATCGGCCAGCAGCTTGCCCTGAACCAGTACGGAACCGGCTTCGTCAACGCCGGCTTCGATGTGGTGGCGAGCGGAAATCTCGTAGTTGAAGGCGGAGAATTGCAGCGTTCCGTCAATGGCTTCCAGCTTGACGCCAGCGAGAATCGGGTTGGAGGGCCGTGCGTCGATGACTCGGGAGGTCCAGGCTACGGCGTCGGCCAGGGCTGCGGTATCGATTTCGACTTTCATGTGTGATTGTTCCCTTCGTCGGATTGGCTGAGGAATATTCTAGCCGTTAGGTGGCGAACTTACGTACGCTGGATGACCGGCTGTTTACTATGGCGATGATGCTTTTCACGTAACTGAGTAAGTAATCGCCATAATAAGGCCGGTGGATAGTGTGGATAAGTAGGGCTGAGCCCTACAACTGCAACGGTTCATAAGTCCCTGAAAATTGTGGACAAATTCTGCATGGCTTGTGGATAAGTGGGCGAGTTTTCCACAGCCAGTTCGTCGAATTTGAGTTTTCCACATCGAGGTCGCGGTTATGCACGAGTTTTCCACAACAAAATAGTGGGTAATCCACGAGTTATCCGCCGAGTTTACCCACATCTGTGCACAACTATGTGGATAACTTTTTTTGGTTTTCGCACTTTCGCACGGCGTGTTGAAGACTGTTTTTCGTCGAGGAGAATCGATTCTGGAGACCGTTTTCGGCACTTTTTCCGTCTCGCTCGCCCAAACCCGCAAAATCGGTCCTCAGAATCGATTCTCTCGTTTCATGGTTTTTTTGCGTGTTCCCCTTCGAAACTCCCCTCAGTCGTCTGCGCCGACAGATCCCCTCACAAAGGGGAGCCATGAGGAATCTAATGTCTCGAATCCGTTGCCTCGACGTATCCACCAGAATCCGCCTGAGCAACCAAAAACGGCACTTTTCGGAAAGTCAGTCCAAAAAGTGCCGTTTTTCGTCTCTCAGAAGCGTTGTGTCAGTTGGTGTTGCTTTGCTTGAGGCGAACCGTGAGCTCCATAACGTAGTTATAGATCTCCTGTTTTTGCTGCATTCGGTCACTGATTCGAGTGCAGGCATGCATTACTGTGGTGTGATCGCGTCCGCCAAAGACCTGGCCAATATCCATCAGGCTCATACTGGTCATTTCGCGAGCCAGATACATGGCGATCTGACGAGGAACAGCCACGTTTTTGGTTCGTGATTTACCGACAAGATCCTCAAACGTCAGGTGGAAGTACTTCGCCACCTGACTGATGATGTCCGTGGGCTTGATTTCCACATCGGTGGTGAAGAAGTCCTGCAACGTCTGCTCGGCCAAGGCGCGGGTCACCGGCTGATTACTCAGCGAGGCCACGGCCGTAACACGGGTTAGCGCGCCTTCGAGTTCACGAATGTTCTCGGTGAAGCGTTCGGCGATGAGGTCCAACACATCGCTGGGGATTTTCGAGCCGTTCATCGAGGCGATCATGCGAAGAATGGCGATTCGGGTCTCCAGATCCGGCGGCTTGACGTCTACGGTCAGGCCGGATTCGAAGCGCGAGATGAGTCGAGCCTCGAAACCCTTCAAATTCTTGGGCGCTACATCGGAAGCAATGACAATACGCTTATTTGCCTGATGCAGTGCATTGAACGTATGGAAGAACTGATCCAAGGTGGCTTCCTTGCCGCCGAGGAACTGGATATCGTCAATAAGCAACACATCAACCTGTCGGTATCGACGGTTGAATTCAGCAATCTGACCCTGGCTTTGGTTCGGGTTTTGCAGCGCGTCAATGAATTCGTTCGTGAATTCCTCAGACGTGACGTATCGAACCTTCAGCCCGGGATCCTTGACCAGTGCATAGTTGCCGATGGCGTTCAGCAAGTGGGTTTTGCCCAGGCCCGATCCGCCATAGATACACAACGGGTTGAAATCCTGCCCGGAACCTTCGGCCACGGCCAGTGCGACCGTACGGGCAAAACGGTTGGAATCGCCGGGCACGAAGGAATCAAACGTGAAGTTCTTATTGAGATGAGTCTCGGGATCGCGATTCATCTTCTGCTGACCGACCGGGAACTGCGGCTCGGTGGCGGGCATCGGTTCCCGCGGTGCGGCTGCCGGCTTTGCACCATAGGATTCTTTACCGAATTCGGCGACAGTCGGAGAAATTTCCGAAGGATATGGCTGCGCCGGCTTTGCCTCCGAAAGCGGTTCGGGCTCGGTTTTCGGCACGACCTTGAACGCGGGAAACATATTTTCGCCGGTTACCGTACGCAATGCCTGAAGCAGGGAATCGTTCAAATCACCCTGAATGGCTTGAAGCGTGTCGTTGTTGTCCACACACAGCACGATGGTCGAACCGAAGACGCCTTCAGGAACAACGCCTTCCAACCAGCCTTTTTCTCGTGGGCTGAGCGAAGCGCTGTGTTTGAGCACCGTCAGCGTGTCTGACCAGATGTGGGCGGCCTCGATTACGGGGTCGCCGGAAGCGTTAACCATGGTGGCCCCTTCTGTCGCTGTGGCGAAATACGTACAACAGATAATATTTACTCTGGTTTAGACAAGTTATCCACCGTGTCGCGTGTTGAAATAACTGGATTGTGAATAACAAACATGTAATTTGTGGATAACTTTTGGCCGTGAATGGTTGGTATTCCGCCGATTATAAGAGATTTGGGGCGTGTCTCGCAACGTGTCGAAATGTGAAAATACTCCGTCCGTTTTGACTTGAGGGTAGGGGTGAGAGTACTTTGGTATAGCTTGACTCACGTGAGGGCAGCGCGAAGCGTTGCCGAATAGACCTAGGAGCAATGGATTATGAAGAGGACGTTCCAGCCGAACAACCGTCGTCGCCACATGAAGCACGGCTTCCGCCTGCGCATGCGCACCCGTTCTGGCCGTGCGGTGATTAACCGTCGCCGTGCCAAGGGCCGCAAGTCCCTCTCCGCCTGATCATTCCGATCAGTGCCACAGGCATAGTCGAGGTGGAGAGGCTTCAAAGCCATCGTGATTTCGTCACCGTGCTGAAACGCCGGCGCAAAGCAGGTGGCAAGGATATCGTCGTACACTATTTGGTGCCCGACGACCATCATGATGATGACGACCGGACGGTGCATCGCCGTTTGGGATTAGCTGTCTCCAAATCGGTAGGACATGCGGTCACCCGTAATACGGTGAAGCGTAGGTTTCGTGTATTGGCCAGAGCCCATGAGGATCTGCTGCCCGCGCATTGCGATATCGTTTTGCGCGCCAAGCCCAGTGCAGCGACCGCATCGTTCGCTTCGCTAGATCAGCAGATCGCGAAGGCTTTTGCCACGGTGGCGCATAAGGTGGCTGAGGCATGACAGCTTCTTTCAAGGCGGTGATGATTGGTGGGGTGCGCTGGTATCAACAGCACATCTCGGCAAACACACCGCCTTGTTGCAAGTATTATCCAACGTGCTCGAATTATGCCATTGAGGCATTGGAACGGTATGGCGCGTTCAAAGGGGGAGTGCTCGCCGTGCTGAGATTACTGCGTTGCCGGCCGTGGAGTCGTGGGGGAATCGACGATGTTCCACAACGGTATTCCATTTTTTACAGATTTTCGTGGTCGAAGGCTCATGAAGAGCCTCGACTGACACCATTGGCCACAACCCAAAGAGAGGCCCAACGATGAACTCAAATGAATTTCTGCTTGATAGCGGGTTTTGGGGATTTCTATATAAAATCCTGACTCCCGTTGAGTGGTTGCAGACCTGGATCATGAAGATCGTGCATGACTTCTTCGTGATGCTGGGCGTGAGCCCGATTGGTGTCTCATGGGTGCTTGCCATTATCATCCTGGTGCTGGTGGTGCAGGCTTGTATCTTCCCGCTGTTCTACAAGCAGATGAAGTCGATGCGCAAGATGCAGGCATTGGCGCCGAAGATGCAGCGTATTCAGAACAAGTACAAAGGTAAGACGGATCAGGCTTCCAAGGAAGCCATGAGTCGTGAAACCATGAAACTGTATCAAGACAATGACGCCAATCCGGCTGGCTCCTGCTTGCCTATGCTCATTCAGGGCCCGGTGTTCATGTCCATGTTCTACACGCTGTCCGCCATTCCATACATTGCCAACGGTAAACGCGATGCGTTGGGCGCGTTCGACGTAGCAACCGCCAAGCAATTCACCCAAACCGATGTGTTCGGCATTGTCAGCGTGACCGATAACTTCACCAGTGCTGCCGCTAGTGGCAAGGCGGTCATCGGTATCTTCGTGTTCCTGATGTGTTTCTGCCTGTGGTTTATGCAGTACTTCAGCATGAAGCGCAACATGGCAGCTGCTTCGATGAACAAGCAGACCGAGACCATGCAGAAGGCTATGCTGTGGCTCTTCCCGGTGATGTACATCTTCTCCGGTGTCGCCATGCCGTTCGCCGTGCTGGTCTACTGGCTGACCAACAACGTGTGCAACCTCTGCCGCACATTGTGGCAGGTGTACGCATTCCCGACCCCTGGCTCTCCGGCTGCGGCGGACAAGGAGAAGCGCGATCATCGTAATGAGAATGCTCGCCGCGCAAAGGCCGGCCTGCCCTCTCTGGAAGAAGAAGCATTGGCCAAGGCCAAGGAAGAGGCCGAGCGTAAGGCCACTCAGGGCTATCAGCGTCAACAGCCCGTGCGTAAGCGCAAAAAGAAGTGACGACTATGTCGGTGCGAGTTCGATGTTTCACGTGAAACATTCAACACGCACCGACATTACTTTCTCTGTTCGGGGGAGCAGGGCTTAGACTTGGAATTCAAACACGACATGAAGGAGTAGCGTATGGCACAGGATGACGTGAAGTCGATCGACCAGCTCAACGAAGAGGCTGACATCGCCGCGGATTACCTTGAAGGCCTACTGGATATCGCCGACTATGAGGGCGACATTGAGATGGGCGTGCGTAATGACCGCCCCACCGTGCAAATCGTTGCTGATGACGATACTGACATCAAACATCTTATTGGCCGTAATGGTGAAGTCGTTGATGCTCTGCAGCAATTGACTCGTCTGGCTGTACAGCAGAAGACCGGCGAGCGTTCTCATCTGATTGTGGATGTCGACGGTTTCCTGAAGCGCAAGCGTCAGCACCTCCGTGATATCGCCTTGGATGCCATTGACGCAGTGAAGGATTCCGGCGAGCCGTATGACTTGAAGCCGATGAATTCCTTCGAACGTAAAGTCGTTCACGATGTGGTTCGGGAAGAGGGGCTGAAGTCTCGCTCGCACGGTGAGGAGCCTCATCGTTACGTGACGGTGTATCTCAAGAATAGAGTCGAGGATACCGCCGAAGACGACGAGCTTGATCAGGAGTAATTGCTCGGCGAGTTTTTTTGAGATGACAGGGACGTTCGACGGATGTCGTCTTTGAACAAACTAAAGTGACCGCATGGAGAATGGCGTCGTAATGAGCGGCGCCATTCTCCATGTTGATTGTTTCACGTGAAACATGGTGAGGGAGATGGCTATGACGGATCAGCTGCAGGGGTCACCTGTACTTGCTGAGGTCTTGGGTGATGCGTTGCCGAAGTTGGAGCGTTTCCATGCCAAGATTGCCGAAGAGGGTGAACCTCGTGGATTGATCGGCCCCCGTGACGTCGATATCATTTGGGAACGGCATATTCTGAATTCCGCTGCGATTGTGCCGTACGTTCGGAATGCGACGAATGGTATTCGCTTCAAAACAGTTGCCGACGTCGGCAGTGGTGGTGGTTTTCCTGGATTGGTGGCTGCCGCGTGTTTGCCGGATCATGACTTCACGCTGATTGAACCGATGGAGCGGCGAATCGAATGGTTGCATGAATGTGTTGGCCTGATGCAACTGCAGAACGTTGAGATTATTCGTGGACGCTCCGATGCCGTCATCCAGCAGGTACGGAAGCGGGAAATTCATCCGTTCGCTGTTGTCACGTGTCGTGCGGTTGCTCCTATGACCAAACTCTCTGGCTGGACGTTGCCGTTGCTGAAACCGTCAGGACAGTTGATCGCACTGAAGGGACGGTCTGCTCAGGCTGAAATCGACAAGGCTGGCAAGGAGATTGCAAAATTCGGTGGTCGTCGTCCACGTGTCGTTGAGGCGGCTGTCGGGCCGGATCTTGAGCCTACCCACGTGGTGATTGTGGATAAGCGATGAGTGGAGTACTGATTGAGTTATCCACATTTCCATATGTGCGTAAAAGTTATCCACATTTTTACGGGACGATGTGCATAATGATGAAAACATTGATTTTTCAATGTTTTTCGTCTGTGAATACACAATCTAACACTCAACGTCATTCACACTTATCCACACTTATCCACATTGCATATCGCAATTGTGGATAACGAGCATCATGTCCATACGAATGAGAACACTGGAACTTACGTCTGTGCAAGGAGGAGCGATGGCCACCAAGGATCATCAGTCGGAACCTATAGAATCGGCTTCCGAAACGCTTCAGCGAATATTCGATGGTCACGGTTCAGTGCTTGGTAGCCAAATGGCTGATGAAAGCTCACGCTACGATGTACTCAAGAAAACCGATTTCCCAAAGCCTCAACGGACTCGTCGTATCGCCGTGGCCAACCAGAAGGGGGGAGTGGGTAAAACCACATCCACGGTAAACACCGCTGCGGCGCTGGCGAACAAGGGCGCGCAGGTGTTGGTCATCGATATGGACCCGCAGGGCAATGCCTCTACGGCGTTGGGTGTATCTCATGCATCGGGAGAGCCCTCGGTCTATGACGTTATCGAGGGGCGTTCCGATCTGGGTGATGTTATCACGGTCTGTCCTGATTTTCCCACACTTGATGTTGTGCCTGCATCAATCGATCTCAGCGGTGCTGAGTTGGAAGTGGCTGATCTGCCCAACCGAAACACGTTGCTGAAGGAGGCCCTAGACCTCTACCTACGTCAATCAGATAAACACTATGATTACGTGTTCATTGATTGCCCGCCCAGCTTGGGCCTCTTGGTCATCAACGCCATGTGTGCAGTGACCGAGATGCTGATTCCTATCCAGGCTGAGTATTACGCATTGGAGGGTCTTGGCCAGCTGATTAACACGATTGGTTTGGTGCAAGAGCATTTCAATCCCGTACTGCTGGTGTCCACCATGCTCGTCACGATGTTCGATCGCCGAACGTTATTGAGCCGTGAAGTATATAACGAGGTTAAGGGACACTATCCCAGCATTGTGCTGAATACCACCATCCCGCGTTCAGTCAAGATCTCCGAAGCGCCGAGTTTCTCCCAATCGGTGATTGCCTATGATCCTCGTGGCATAGGTGCCATATCGTATGGTGAAGCAGCTTTGGAAATCGCACAGCGTTCGCAACAAGTCCTTGACACCATTGATGCGAGGAGGAACAAGTAATGGCATCAAAATCACGACTTGGTAAGGGCCTTGGCGCTTTGTTCCCCACATTGCCAGGGGAGGAGCCGGTGGCGGAGCAGCCCGCAATGATTGCGGAGGATTCGTCTACTCCGGAGGCCACTGCTGACATAACCCCCGCCAAGAAGGCTACTGCCCAGCAGGAATCAAAACCTGCCGTGCCTCAGACGATATCGTCCAGCAAGGCAGTCAAGAAAGCCGCCGGTAAACGCGCATCCATGCCCGCATTGGACACCATTACTCATCCTAGCGACCTGTTTTTCGGTACGGAGAAACCTCAAACCGGTAAGGTCGCCGCACCTCAGCAGGGCGGCAAGTCGTCTGCGTCTCAGACGGCACATCGTACATCCGTCACTGTCAAAGATGTTTCACGTGAAACATCTTTGACTGCATCGGCGGCAAAGACCGCTGACACAGATAAGAAGGACGAGCTCAAGCCGGTAGCCGGTGGTTATCTGGCTGAACTCAAACTGTCTGATATCGGGCCCAATGCACATCAGCCTCGTACCATCTTCGACGAGGATGAGTTGAATGAGCTGTCTGCTTCCATTAAGGAAGTTGGTGTGCTGCAACCGATAGTCGTGCGCAAGCGTCCGGCAAGCCAGATTGCTGCGGCCAAAGCCGCCAAGCACGACGAGACGGAATCCAGCACGAATCCGTTTGCCGGTCATTTGGACAGCCCGTATGAGCTCATTATGGGTGAACGCCGTTGGCGTGCTTCTCAGTTGGCTGGGTTGGAGACGATTCCCGCCATCGTCAAAACCACTGCGGATGATGATATGCTCCGCGATGCATTGCTGGAAAACTTGCACCGTGTGGCCTTGAATCCGCTGGAAGAGGCGGCTGCCTACCAGCAGATGATTGAAGAGTTCGGGTTGACACAAGTACAACTGTCCAAGTCGGTGTCCAAGTCTCGCCCGCAAATCGCCAATACCTTGCGACTGCTGAACCTGCCGGCTTCTGTGCAAAAGAGAGTGGCTGCCGGTGTGCTATCGTCCGGTCATGCGCGTGCGCTATTGGGCCTGAGCGATCCGGAGGAAATGGACAAGCTGGCTTCTCGTATTATTGCGGAAGGTCTTTCTGTACGCAGCACCGAAGAAATCGTCGCCATGAAGATTGCGTCGGGGGAGCAGCCGAAGAAGCCTAAGACGTCTAAGACCAATCCTTGGGTTGGTTCCGCCATCCAGCAGAGTTTGGAAAATCATTTCGATACCAAGGTGTCGATTAAGGGCAGCACCAAGCATGGTCGCATCGAAATCGTCTTTTCGTCACCAGAGGATATGGATCGCATCCTGCAGCTGCTGGTGCCGAGCCAAGGCGATGCCGATTCCAAATGGGTGTAACACGATAAGAACATTCGTGTTGTCGCCGGCATTATTGCTGTGCAGTGCGTTGTATGCGCAAGACGTTATAGCCTCTGCGTGATTCCTGGCAGGGGCGTATGCCCGCGCTGTAGCCCCTGTCGCAATAGAAAACCCCTCAGGCTGGAGGGACAATCACACATCGTGATTCTCCGTCGCCTGAGGGGTCTTTCTATGCCTTTGACCGATACGTACTATCCAAGGGCGGCATGCTGTAACACTGACCTAGCGTTGCTCCTATGTCACAGGCAGCAGCCAGAACAGCAAGCCACCATCAGTCCGCCACCATCAGTCCGTAAGATAGGCCTGCGTATCCAGCGCTGCACGGCAGCCCATGCCCGCTGCGCTGATCGCTTGACGATAAGTACGATCCACGCAATCGCCTGCAGCAAAGATGCCTGGTGCACTGGTCACCGTGCTGGCACCCTGCACCACGACATACCCATCATTGTCGCGGTCCACAACACCAGCTGCAAAATCAGTGGCTGGCGTATGGCCGATAGCCACGAATACGGCGTTGGTGTCCAGCGTGCTTTCTTCTCCGGTCACCACGTTACGTACGGCAATGCTGCTGACACTGGCCGGTGCCACAGCCGGTCGTTTGATTGTCAAGCCAGGAATGGCAATAGGTGCACCGGTGTTCTGTGTGGGGGAGGAGGTGCCGGTAATGGAGGTCACCACTGTGTTGGTCAGTAGGGTGATGGTCGGATTGGCTTTGGCTCGGTCCACCATGATCTGCGAGGCACGGAAGCTATCGCGTCGGTGAATCAAGGTGACCGAAGAACCGAACCGGGTCAGGAATAATGCCTCTTCAAAAGCCGAATCGCCACCGCCTACGACCACGATAGGCTTGTTCCTGAAGAAGAAGCCATCGCAGGTGGCGCAGTACGAGACGCCATGTCCGGACAGCTCCTGTTCGCCGGGCACCCCAAGCTTACGGAATGACGACCCTGTGGCGATGATGAGTGCTGATGCCTCCAACTGGGAGTCATCGGAGAGCGTTACACGATAGGTCGGCTTGACCGAATCACTCTCACACGCCTCAATGGAAGAGACATCGTATGTGATATAGGTTGTACCGAAGCGCTTGGCCTGTTCCTTCATGCGATCCATAAGATCCGGGCCAAGAATACCTTCCGGGAATCCGGGGAAGTTCTCCACCTCAGTGGTGTTGACCAACTGTCCACCTGGCGACAACGCACCAGTGACCATAACAGGATTAAGACCTGCACGGCCAAGATAGATGGCGGCCGTGTAGCCAGCGGGGCCAGAACCGATAATGATGACGTTATGTTTCACGTGAAACATTGTCACACCCCCATACGATATTCCATGTCATTCAGCCAGACGCGAAGAAAGGGCGGCACCGTCGAATGTATGCGAACGGTACCGCCCTTCTTGGGTCAGTTATCGGTATAGATGCCGATTAGAAGACCTCCACCTTCTCGATGTACAGCTGGTTCTGCGGCAGGCTACCCGATGGCACCCACAGCAGCAGATCCTGCGTATTGACGGCTTTGGTGAACTTCACCTCAGTAGTGCCACCTTCAGCAAAGGTGAATTCGGCCACCTGCTCGCCCTGAGTGGGGTCTCCAGTGGTATTTGCGCGAATATAGCCCTTACCACCGGATGTGCGGATGGTGATAACCATGCGGTACGCATCCTGCGGCTGGTCAAGGTGCATGTAGTATGCGTACCCGGATTGGCCGCCAGGATTCGACAGGAAGTTGGCGCTGGAAATCGTAAACGCCGTGTTGTTCTCATGGCGCGGTTGCGGAGCAGCGCTGGAATCCTTATCGCCGGACTTCTTGGCCTTGGTCTTCTTGGACGACGAATCAGCAGTCTCGGACTTCTTGGACTTGTCTGATGCCGAGTCCCTGGATTCGCTCTGAGTGGCATCACTCGACTTTGAGGAATCGTCAGTGGCGCCACCGTTCGTCGCGTTCTTGCTGCCACCGAATGGCACAGCGTCAGCATTGATATCGGGCCAGTCACCTTCACTGGAGTTGCTGGAAGCATCGGCAGGATTGTCTCCGGAGGATCGGAACGCATGCACTGCCCAAACAGCCGCTGCCACTACCAATATCAGAGCCACAATGATGGCAACGACCTTGGTCGACAGTTTGCCGAACAGATGTTCATCGGGCAGCTTGCTGTCATCCTCGTCATCCGGCACATCCTTCGGTGTGAAGCTCGGAGGAATGGCGCTTACTTCGGCAATGCGGGCCTGCTCCTCTTCCAAGGCACGCAGCGATTCCTCACCGGGGGCCACAGCACGGCCGCTGACATCGAACACGGGAATACGACTGGTCGTCTCTCCCACGGTGGCATCGGAAATACCGCCGGTAACAATAGGCACTGTCAACCGAGTATTATCACCCGGACCGCCGATGGGGGCCGGATTCATTTCGCTGTACCAGTCACCGGTGTCTTCACCGGAAAGATTCTCGTGCTCCCAGGCGTCAGAAAGGTTGAAGTCAAACAGACGGCGGGCATCAGACTGAGACTGGTTACCGTCAGCAGTACTGGACCCATCAGGCAGAGGAACCGGTGACATCGCGTGCGGAGCGGGGACGGCGGCCGTCTGAACCGGCAGGGAAGGGGTAATAGACAATTCCGGAAGACTGCTGCTGTTAATCAACGTGCTGGGAATAGGCACGATATCAGTCTCGTTGGCAGGCTTCAGTATCGCCTTGGTAATCGAGCAATCGCTTTCCACGCTCGGCAAAGCAATATCAGCATCGCTCAGTTCAGAGAGCGGCTTCCAATTACCCAACAAGGCGTCGAGTTCTACAAGGGCAGCCATTGGCAACGTATGATCGTCGGGCTCGCTCAAGGCCAATCCACGCTTGCAAATCACGCGGAATTCGCCAGGGGTGTCTTGCGGCAAGGCACGCAGATTGAATGTGGGTGTCGCTTGGCTTGGCGTGCGTGTCAGCAGGGTATAGAGTAATGCCGCAAGCTGGCGAATCGCATACCGTTCAGGACCGTCCGTACGCAGATCGGTAGCGGACGTATCGGCCAGCATCGTGGCACATGGTGCATCGGCAATTTGCACACCGGAGGTAGTCACTCGAACGGTGTCGGTTGTGATGACGATGCCGCTGGGAGTATCCGCAATGACCTCGCGCAGCACGTCGGCGCATTCTCCGATAATCGACCGGATGGCGCTGTAGCTGAGCGGCTTGGCGGTATCTACCATGTAGTCAGTCAGGCATTGGCCGCTATCCACCGGCATGACAATGAGAAGTACGTCGGATTCCATACGGTATTTCAGTATGGGAATCACACGATCAGGGCGAGTGGCGGCGATGCGACCAGCGAGCTTATCGATTGCGGCGAAAGCGCTGCGATCGGTAATGATGAACAGCTGGCAATCCTTTGCCAGCACACGGTCGTTGGCTTTCCATGCCTGAATGCCAGGCTCCTCACGCAACGATGATACCAAGGTGTATCGGTTGAGAATCGTGTCTCCGAGTTGCGGTTTCATAGTGCGTTCGGCTCCGTGTGATTGGTGTTCGAGATTGGTCTTAGATATTCTACGTGCGGGGCTATCCTTGACGGGCTCCGTCTCAGGATTGATTTACGTAGCGTCGACTTTTTTCCGGCTGGGCTGTCACAGCAACGTCCTCACTGGCCGGAGTCTTGTGTAGACGGGCCAGTATCGAGTGATAGGCGCTGATGAGTTCCGGGGTGTGTACCACCCACAACACAGCCACATATACTACGGCCAGCACAATGGTGAGCACCACGCAGATGGCCAGCGCAGACCACCAGCTCATGTGCCCGCCTACTGGTCGAATATCCGCGCCGAGCAGTGCGACTACCGGTCGTTTGATCAGCCAGACCACAACTCCGGAAGCCAGTGCCGCCACAATGGCCTTGGCATATGTCCTCGTGATCTCCCGACCGCCAAGATTGCCTTCGAACTTGCGGCGCAACATCATCAACGTCAGCGGCAACGCCAGTAATCCACCGAGGGTCACCGAGCAGGCGATGCCGAGTACCCAATGCTCAGGAGGAAGTACCATCATGCCGATGATCATGAATATTGAGGTGAATCCATACTGCATCACCGCGGACAGGAAGGGGTGAAGGCCGTCCTCAAAGGCGTAGAACGTGCGCTGGATCAGCAGGAACGCCGACCCCAATGGAATGCCCATAGACAAGGCGATAAGCGCATAGGAGATCAACATAGTCTCGTCCATCGAGACGGACGGAAGCAATGCACGGATGATCGGTTCGGGGAACACGACCATGGCGGCGGCGAAGAACATGATGAGCAGGCCCACATTATTCAGTGCGCTGACCAGGTCGTGCCGTGCCTCATCCAGATTCGCAGCTGCGATGGAACGGGAGATTTTGGGGAACATAGCCGTGGATACCGATACGGCGATGAGTGAATAGGGCAGGATGAACAGTGTGTACGCATTCTGATAGGTCGCGTTGCCTGCCACGCTGAACAGGCTGGCACCCGTCAGTTCATGGGCGCGCTGCGGTGCGGATGTGGCGATACGGGTAAGGATAATGCCGCAGATCTCACTGGTGATCACCACGCCCAAAGAGCCTAACGCCACGGGACCCATAGACCTGAGTCCAAAGCCGCCAAGCCCGAAGCTGGGTTTGTACTTGAACCCGATACGGGCCAGCGGCAGGAACAGTATCAGCGCTTGGAAGGCCACGCCCAAAGTCCAGGTGCCTGCGGTAAGCGCGATTTTGTCGGCGGTCCAGAATTCGAGGGGCTGTTCATTGGCCTTGCTGAACAGCAGAATAAAGCCAGTAAAACCGGCGCAACTAATAATGTTGGCACCGGTTGAGCTCCACGCATACGTGAGGAAATGGTCTTTGGCGGCCAGGATCTGACCCAATACCGTATACAGGCCGTAGAAGAACACCTGAGGCATGCACCACAGGGTGAACGAGGTGGTCAGGGCTATCATCTGGTGATCGTCGCTACCCACGTACAGGCGGGCAAGCAGAGGGCTGGCCGCCGCCATCACCACGGTCATGGCCAATAGGATGCCGATGGCCAACGTAATCAGGCGATTCAGTCGTTCTTGGGCGTCTTTTTCTTTCAACGTGCGCACGATCTGGGGCACCAGCACGGCGTTGAAGATGCCGCCGGACACCAGCGTGAACACGGATTGGGGAATCATGGAACCGGCCTGATAGGCGTTGGCCGCCAATCCGGTGGTGCCGATGGCCGCAGCGAGAAGAATCGTGCGGAGCTGACCGGTCACACGGGAAGCAGCGGTTCCCGTGGCCATGATCAGGGAATTACGACCTACGCTTGAACTCATTCGTCGGGGTCCTTCTTCCGATGGAACTGCCGCCACAGGCCGATAATGCCCAGTAGCACGGCGAAGCCGATGATAATGAAGCCGCTGGCATCACTGATGCGCATCACACTGGTGATCGCGGTGTCCTGCGTGTTGCCGAAGCTGTTGCCTTCCCGGTCGGTCAACGACACATGGGCCGTCGATGAGCCGGAAGTGGAAACGCGGATGGTGAAGGTCACCTGAGCGTCGCTATGCGAGGGAATATCGATGTCAGCGGTTCGCGAGGTGACGATCTGCATGGAGTCAGTCAGTGAGTTGACCTGCACGCTGACGGCGTAGGGAAGGTCATTGCTGACGGTGATTGGCATTTTCGCGGATTCGCTGAACACGGATATTGATTCCGATGGGTTGATGCGTACGCCGTTCAGAAGATCGCTGGCCAGTGTTTTCGTGGCTTTGACCATGGCTTTTCGCGTGGCTGTCGGCTGGGGGGAGCCAGACATGGACCGCAGCGCCATATCGTCATGCAGCGCCAGTAAAGAGCCAATCCATTGCGTCGGATCGTTGCTATGCGAGGCGGTGTCATTGGCGTCCTGCCGGGCCAGGGCCTGCGGGTCCAACGACGAGACCTCGTCGGAATCAATCTCGTTCCTCAATATGGAGGTGGCCATGCGCATGATGTCATGCCGGCTGTCGGCCAACTGTCTCAATGCCGACCGGGTATTGGCGGTGTTGGCATCATCGGCCTTGTCGGGATTGACCGAATCGCTGACATTGTACGGATCGGCCTTGGCCATGGTCTTCAGGTCCGTCAGATTCAACCAAGACGCCTGCTCGAAGGCGCTCATCACCTGATCGATCCAGCTGGCCTCCGTGGTGCGGGAGAACGTCATAAGCAGGTATCGGGATGTATAGGGCTGTTCCATCTGGTAGAACGCGCTCTGAGCGATCAGTCGGGCCAACCGACCGGCATCGCTGGACTCGGCCTGCGCGTCCGTGCTGGTGGCTTGGCCCTTGGCCAGCGTGCCCAAGGTCGATTGCTCCTTCAGCACGGTGACATCGCCGGCAGGCGTATGCACCACGTAGGTGCCTGTGTGTACGGCTTCAGTCTGGTCGGCATCGAAAGAGGCATCGGCAATCACCGTGTCATAGCCCTGCTCGCGTGCTGCGGTCAGCGCATCCAACGTCCAACAGTTGTTGCCCTGCCATGCGTACGCGGAGGGTGTTTCGGAGTCGCCTCCGTCGGCATACCATGCGGCCGCCTGCTTGGCGTTCCACTGCTCAGTGGTGATGCCGGCCTTTTCGTAGGCCGCGGTATCGTCCAGTGCGGTATAGGCGGTGATGTCGAAGTCGGCGGGCTGCATGATGCCGGCAATGGACGGTTGCACTGCGGACTGACGCCAATACAGAGGATCCGCGATCACTTGCAGCGAGCGGTGCTTGGCGAATGTCTGCCCAAGGGATCGCGCGGTATCGGCATCCTGTTCGGATAAGGATATGGCTTGCGTATCAGTGGCTTTGGCCGCGTTGCTGGCGTCGGCGTTATCGGACTTGTCGGCCTTGTCCGTGCTGTTGGACTTGGACGATGTTGATGTCGAGGAAGTGGTGGTTTCGGCAATGCGATTGCTGATGGCCTTATTATCGACCTGCCAGCCGCTGGCGGTGTAGGGCATGGCCACGGTCAGGTTCATGGCCGGTGTTGTCGCGGTGTTGAGCCCATCCGAAGATCGGGTCAGAAAACTCGGCAAATCGGCGAGTATCTGATTGCCAACGATATACGACAGCATCAGCGGTTTCGGTCCCCAACTCCCTATGGAGGCAAGGGTCTGCTGATTGGCGTTCACCTCGATGGTGACGGTGGCAGTGCCGCCGGCGGGAATCGATGGCACGTCAACGGAACCCAACTCGTTGGGGGTTGGGATGGGGGCGTTGTTCTCGGCCCAATTCTGAATATCGGTGCGCGAGACAAAGGTGAACAACGCATTGGTGGTCAGGTGCAGTGTGCCGCTTGACGTGGCCGTGCTGTCCGTATTGCTGATGACCGCGGTGACACGATAGCCCGATTTGGAGGTGACGATGGGGGTGCTTTGCGTGATGGCAATGCTCTGCTTGGGCTGATTCTCGGTCTGATTGCCCGTTGCGTCCGTCGTATCGGATGAATCAGTCGTGTCCGTCGTATCGTTCGCGTAGACGGTCAATGGAGCGGCCAGCATCGCCACAACGGCGACGCCAGCCGCCAGTGCGTGTGCCAGACGTGTGCAATGTCGTAAGACTCCGGGTAGGTTCACTCGTTTGCCTGCCTGTTCTTCTTCCTGGCGTAGAGCCACGCGATTTTGCGTTCGTTGGGATAGCTCAACACGTCATCCAAATCTTCAAAACGCACCCAGATGGCGTCTTCCGCCTCATGATCCGGGTCTCCTTCCACCGTCAGTTCACCGCCGGTCTGTTTGAGCGCGAAGTGATGGACCAGCTTGTGCACGCGCTGCGTGGTACCGGTGAACCAGTAGTCGATGGTGGCGATGGAATCGATCACCTCGCCCAGGATGCCGGTCTCTTCATGCACTTCGCGCACAGCGGTCTGCTGCGGGGTCTCGCCTTTTTCGATATGCCCCTTCGGCAAGCACCATTCGAGATGGCCGGAGCGGGAATGACGGGCGATAATGGCCACGCGGTTCTGGTCATCGAAAATCAGACCGCCTGCCGAATATTCGCGTACGACCGGCAGTTCCTGGGCATCCAGTGAAGCGAATGTGGTCGGACCGTCCGACGTACGGCGTTGCGGCATCATGGCCGGAGTCGGGCCGGATGGCGTCACCGGTTCTACCGGCACTGCCGGTTCCGGCGAGGCAACATCTCCGGACGGGTGCCGGCCGAAGACCGTGGCCGGCGTGGGATGCGCTGACGTTGCGGGCCTCACTGGTGCTGCAGACGGCGCTGAGACCGGCATGGTGACCGGCGTTGCGGCCGGTGCGGTACGTGCCGCAGGCGGCATCAGCACGTCGCGCGGAGTCGGTATCGCTGTGGTGTGCGCGGCGGCGGCCTTGGCGACCGCAACGGCAGCATCTACGGCCGCGTGAGCGGTCGCCGCGGGATCGTTCGTGACGATGGTTACGGACGTTTGTGCCGTGGCGATAATCGGCTCGACCTCGGCAATCGTCTCGGCACCGGCCTCGCCGGCGATACCATCAGCCTGCCCCTCGATAGTGCCGCTGGTAGTGGCGATGGTGACGGTGGCATGCATGCCGAAGACGGTGGCCGGTGTGGGCATCATCGGCTTCGGTGCGGGCATGTCGCTGGCGGCGTCCGATATTTCGGATTCGGATGGTTCGGGTGTGGCGGGCGTTGCGGGTGTGCCAGGCACACCGGAATGTTGCGCAGTCGGTACTGCGTCTACTTCGTCTTGATGAACGGCCTGATTGGTGGAGTGGCTCGCGGTGCCGCCGACATCGGAAGAATCGCCCGAATCGGCGGAATGATGCGGAGTTTCGGACGTATACAGCAGGTGGTCTTGGGTATGGCTATCCGCCGAATCTGGTGTTTGCCCCAGCATGCGGGCAAGGTCGGCGGGCGTAATCATATCCTCCACCTTACTCAACCCCGTGTGCAGGTGGGGTAACGGTATGCTGGTAGGGCAGAAAAACGTCGCACGCGGGAAGGTGCCCATTGGATTTCGAAGTATGGCCTGAAGCCATCGAACTTGGTCGACTGTTCGCCGAACAGGGTTACGAGCTGGCATTGGTCGGCGGCCCGGTCAGGGATTTGCTGCTCCATAGAAAGAGCCACGATTTGGACTTCTGCTCATCCGCACGGCCTGAGCAGTTCGAGCCGATACTGCGCCGGTGGGGGCATGACGGCTTCTGGGACATGGGGCGCAAGTTCGGCACGCTGGGTGCCATGCGCCGCCGCCCGGACGGCACCGAGGTCAAGGTGGAGGTCACCACCTATCGCTCCGACACGTACGACACGGACTCGCGTAAGCCCGAGGTCAATTATGGCGACACGCTTGAGGGCGACCTGTCCCGCCGCGACTTCACCGTCAACGCGATGGCCCTGCGCGTGCCCGACCTGCAATTCGTGGACCCGTTCGGTGGTGCCAGCGATCTGTCCAAGGGCGTGTTGCGCACGCCGGTGGACCCGCGACAGTCCTTTGACGACGATCCGTTGCGTATGATGCGCGCCGTGCGATTCGTGGCCCAGCTGGGCTTCCGTATCGCGCCGGACGCGGCCGAGGCGATTACCTCGATGCGCGACCGCATCGACATCGTATCCGCCGAGCGTGTGCGCGACGAACTGACCAAGCTGCTGCTCTCCGACCGTCCGCGCGCCGGCCTTGAGGCGTTGGTCGAATCCGGTCTTGCGGACATCGTCTTCCCGGAGATTCCGGCCCTGCAATTGCAGATCGACGAACACCACCGCCACAAGGACGTCTTCGAGCACACGATGATTGTGCTCGAACGCGCGATCGCCCTGGAAACCGGCCCGGACGGCCCGGTGCCCGCCCCCGACCTGACGCTGCGCTTGGCCGCCGTGATGCACGATATCGGCAAGCCGAAGACCCGCCGGTTCGAGCCGGGCGGCAAAGTGAGCTTCCACCACCATGACGCGGTGGGTGCCAAAATGACCCGCAAGCGTTTGAAGGCGCTGCGTTTTGACCACCATCTGGTCGAGGACGTCTCGGAACTGGTGAATATGCACCTGCGCTTCCACGGCTATGTGGACGAGCCGTGGACCGACTCGGCCGTACGCCGGTATGTCAAGGATGCCGGGCACCTGTACGAGCGGCTGAACAGGCTCACGCGCGCGGACGCCACCACACAAAACAAGCGCAAGGCGATGATCTTCTCCCAGGCCATGGATGAGATGGAGGAGCGCGTCCGCGAACTCAAGAAGAAAGAGGACTTCGACGCGATCCGCCCGGATCTGGACGGCAACGAAATTATGGAGTTGCTGGGCCTGGAGCCCGGCCCGATGATCGGCCGCGCCTACAAGCACATGCTGGAATACCGCTTGGATAACGGTCCGGTGGACCACGATGTGGCCGTCGAAGAACTCAAGCGCTGGTACTCCGAGATTCAGTAGTCCGATAGTAGTCCGATACCAAAAAACCGTACGCTGAATACGTGTCAGCGTACGGTTTTTCGCGAAGATGAAGCTGTATGCGCCTTACTCCGCCGTGTATGCGTCGTGTTTGGTGTCGGCGGGCAGCTTGGTCATGCTATCGGCGGCCTTGCAACCCTCGATATTGGTGATGGTCTTACCGGATTGTGGGGAGGATTTGGTGTCCTGCAGATCGTTGAACGTGGCGCCGATGACCACATCGATGAGTTGATCCTCGCGAGCCGTCATGATCATGGTGGCGTCGGTGAAATTGCCGATCAGCGTATACGCCTGATTAATGGCGTTCTTGCCGAAGTAGATGGTGGTGCGTTCAACGCCGGTGCTGGAATAGTTATCGATTTTCTGCACGCTGAATCCACGATTGGCCAAAGCCTCACCCACGGCCTTGGCGAATTGGCCGTGAGAGGTGCCGTTCATCACGCGGATGCCGACCGAAGCGTTGGACACGTATTGCGCTTTGCCGCTGCTGTCCTTGACCGCGCACGGTGCCGCGTTGCCGTAATTCGGCTGGCGGTCCGGAGTCTCCACTTCGCCGAGGCCGAAAACGTGGAAATTGAACAGTAGGGCTATGACCAGCACTACTGCCAATACCGCGCCGCTGATGGAAAAGACGATGGTCTGGCGGTGGCGCACGTACGCCTTGCGGGCTTCACGTTCATCAACCTGATACGTCATCGGTGGACTTCTTTCATGGGTCGGGTGGCTGGTTGCTACCTTAGCGTCACTGTCTGACGCCGATATTGGGGTGTGCGGGAGATTTGGCTCGAATAATGCGATCGACCACAGCCGTATCGCGCCACACATCGATAATGCGTTGTGCCGCTGCCTCGTCGGCGGCGAAAGCGACCACTGAGGGGCCGGATCCGGAGACGAATGCATGGCTGGCACCCGCCTGCGTGGCGGCGTCGATGGCCTGCCCGCTGCGGGGATGCAGGCTGATTGCCGCAGCCTGCAGATGATTGCGGTCGCCTTCTGCGGCTCCCACGATGTCAAAGGTGTGGTAGACCTCAGGAGTGCTGAGTTGCGACTGGTATGCGCCGACCAATACTTCGCCGCTGAATCCCTGTTCTATCAGCGCCAGCTCATCGCGGCTGCCGGGGATGATATCCGTGATGCGTTCGCCGAAACCGGTGCCGTATGCAAGGCCACCGGTCAGGCAGAACGGCATGTCCGCGCCCAACGTGGCGGCAATGGTGCGCAGGCGCTCTATAGGCCAGTTCAGATCCCAGAGACGATTGACCGCCAGCATGGTCGCCGCGGCGTCGGCTGAACCGCCGCCTAGTCCGGCACCCACGGGAATGCGCTTGGTGATGGTCAACGCCACATCCGGCTCGCGCTCGGCCGCCTGGGCCATGGCGAAGAGGGCCAGTACCGCATGGTTGCGGCGCATGTCGCTGCGTGAGGAGGCCAAGTCGCCCAAATAAGCGCCTTCGAGCTCCAGAGAGAATCCCGCTCCGGGTTGCTTGGCGGTTGCGGTGACGGTGTCGTATACGCCGATTGCGCAGTAGGTGGTGTCCAGTTCGTGGCGTCCGCCCCATTCGTCGTGAGCAGGTCCCACTTCCAAGGTGAGATTGGTTTTCGCCGGGCAATCCACCGTAATGGTGATGGGGGAGAGCTCATCGGACTGATGTCGGGCAGCGGCTGAGCGTGGATGTGAGATTACCGGACTCATTGTGCCTCATCTCCATCTCCACACGATTCGATGGCCTTGGCCAGAGCGGTGAATTCGGCGATGGTGAGCGTCTCTCCTCGACGGGTCGGATCGATGCCGGCGATGGAGAATGCCTCGGAGGGCGCAATGGTCTTCAATGCCGCGTGCAGGGTCTTGCGACGCTGACCGAATGCCGCATCGATCAGACGAAATACGAGTTCCCGTTGTGTGCCGTCGTCTGTGCTGTTCGCAGTTCCCGGGGCAGCCGGGTCATCGGCCTGATACCGGGTGAATTTGACGAGCGCGGAATCCACATTGGGAGCCGGCCAGAACACATTGCGGCCGATGGTGCCCACCCGTTCGGCGGTGCCATACCAGGCGAGCTTCACGCTCGGCGTGCCGTAGATCTTGGAACCGGGCTTGGCGGCGAGTCTGTCGGCCACCTCTTTTTGCACCATCACCAAGAACGAGCCGAGGTTGTCGAAACGCTCCAACAGCGTGAGCAGAATCGGCGTGGCCACGTTGTACGGCAGATTGGCGACCAGCGTAAACGATGCGTCATCGCTGAAATCAGGCACGTTCTCCGGGGTGACGGTTAAGGCATCCCGATTGACGACGGTGAGTCGTGACGTGGCTTCGGGCATGAATTCGGCGACTGTGCCCGGCAGTCGTTCGGCCAACGGCGGATCGATTTCGACTGCGGTCATGGTGGCGCCGGTTTCCAGAATCGCCAATGTCAACGATCCCAGGCCGGGGCCGACTTCCATGACATGATCGGCAGCGGTCACTCCCGCCTCTCGTACGATACGACGGACCGTGCCGGGGTCGATGACGAAGTTCTGCCCGAATTTCTTGGTGGGGCTGATGCCGGCATCGGCCGCGATACGACGGATATCGGCGGCGCCTAACAGGTGACCGGTGGCGGGAATGGTGTCGTTCATAAGCGTGTGTTCCTTGTGGGCTTCGTAACCGATCAGTACCAACCGATTTGTTCGGAATTTTGCCATGCCTTGGACGGGCTGCCGTATCTTTGTGCGATGTACCACAGACCACAATCGATCTGTACGGCGGCATCGTCACGGTAATTGGCGCCGAACGCAGCCATTTTGTCTGCTGGTAGCGACTGAGGAATGCCGTAGGCGCCGGAGCTCGCGTTTTCGGCATACCACAGCCATCTGGACTCGCGGTTCCATAGTTTGACCAGGCAATCCCAGTCGTTGCCTGTCCACCCGCGCTGCGCGGCGGCACCGGCGGCATAGGCCTGAGCCTGGGCTACGGTGGCGTGCCAGAGTCGGCCGGAGGGCGTGGTGGTTGTTCCTGAATCGGAGCCGGAAGAGCCGGAATTGTTGTTCGTACCGCCGCCGGTGTTACCAGTGTTGCCGGAGTTGCCGGTGTTACCGGTGTTGCCAGTGTTACCGGAATTGCCGGTGTTGCCGGAGTTGTTGCCGCCGGTGTTGCCGGAATTGCTGGTGTTGCCGGAGTTGTTGCCGCCGGTGTTGCCGGCATTGTTGTTGGACGACTCGTGCTGATTGTTGGAACCGGAATCGGCCTTGCCGTTATCGGCGGAGTCGGATTTCTTATCGGAACCTTTATCGGTATCAGACTTGGCGGCGCCTACGGCGATGATCTGGTCGATGGCCATCGAGGTGACGGTCTCCGATTTCAGCGTCTCCGATTCGGCCACGCCATCCACATAGGTGACGTCGTACACCTGCGTCTTCTCGCCGTTGACGCCCTGCTGGCGCACATCGGCCTGCCCTTCAGCCAGATTCGGGTCGATGATGGTCTGGGTGGAGAACGGAATCACGGACGTGCGCGTCTCCTCGCCGTGGGTCACGCGGCGTACGCGCAGAATGGTCTCGTCGCTGTCTTTCTCAACGCTGACGCGATCCTCCTTGTTGAGCACGATGCCCTTGGAATCGAGGATGGAGGCGGCCGGCAGCTTGCCATTGGGGGCCACCGAGCTTTTGCCGTCGGCGATGACGGTGACCGGCCCGGACTGGTTGATCACCAGGCCGCCGGTGAGCTGGTTGTACACGTTCTTGATGTCGACGGTGATCTTCGCGGCGTTGTTCTGGTTTTCCTCGAAAAATCCCAGTAGCTGGTCGGCGCTGGTGGCCACGGTCCAGAACGGCACGGCGGTGCCGTCGATGTTGATGGTGGTCTGGTAGGCGGACTGTACGGTGACCACGGCATGATTGGCGAGCTGGTCGCCGGACGAGGTGGTCACGATATCGTGGGTCTTGATATCCACCCCTTGTTCCTCCAGAAGACGGGTGGCCGTCATCGCATATGTGGTGACTTGGGTGGTTTGCCCGTTGATGTTCAGGGCCACGGATTTACGCGCGGTGAACGCGAATGATCCAGCCAGCGCGATACTGGTCGCCGCGATACAGGCGATTACGCGGATGCGACGCAGTGTAACAAACCGCTGCGGGGTCCAACGCCGTGCCATTGCCATACTCTTCCTGCTGGGTGAACGATTACGCCACCCATCGTAACGGTTGTTCCGGCCCGTACTGCGGTTTCACCGGCCACCGTCACCATTCCTGCTCGTCAGATT
>ERZ1035014.263-NODE-263-length-26822-cov-10.151978_pt1 | contig 26822 bp, 27 predicted proteins | sample MGYA00520620_ERZ1035014 | MGnify/ENA primary metagenome ERZ1035014 (study PRJEB33766, sample SAMN09781744) | gut metagenome | biome: gut microbiome | host: Homo sapiens | place: Madagascar | study: EMG produced TPA metagenomics assembly of the PRJNA485056 data...
AGGTGGCGGCGGCCACTCCGGAGGCGGTCACGGATTTTGATCCCGGCGGATGATTTTACAACACAGATTCCTGTCTGTGGTTTCGCATTTATTTTATATGCAGTATGATGAAACAGTGCCGGAAGATCCGGCACTGTTTTTGCAACTTACAGGTAATTGGCTGTTTCGTACGTACGAATGAATTGGTATTTACAAGAGCCGGGAAGCATGTTAGATTAAACTGTACCAATACAGGTAGTACAGTTGAAGTACGGTTGGAGAGAGGTAATGCTTTTTATGAACAGAAACAGGTTTCTGATGATCCCTCTGGTACTGGCAGTGGCAGGCTCTATGGGGCTGTCCGGCTGCCGTAAGAACAGCGACGAGGAGAATATGGTCATGGATGCGGGGCCTTCCGTTGAGACCGCAGTGCGTACCGACATTGAGAACGTGTACACGGCGAAGGGAAAGATCATCAGCGGACAGGAGAGTTCCATGAATGCAAAGGGCGCATCCGGTTCGGATGCCCTTATTATTGATCAGGTCTATGTCCAGGTGGGGGATCTTGTCAAGGCCGGTGATATACTTTACACCCTCGATCTGACCGATACGCAGAAGGACCTTGCGATGAAGGAGCAGCAACAGGCGATTTCCGACCAGCAGAATGCCCTCACGCAGAGTGCAAACCAACGGGCTCTTTCCGAAGCGCAGGCAGACTCCGGAGATCAGTACACGTCGGGCACGAACAGCCTGCTCCGAAGCGCGGAGGATACCAACAAGGCGATCGAACAGCAGGTGCAGGATCAGCAGAAGCTTCAGGAGTATAAGGACGAAGAGACCCGGACGAAGGCAACCTATGATTTGCTTCAGTCCCAGGTGGATTCCTTGCAGGCGAATGCGGATGAGAAGGAGGCGACGCTGCAGGCCAAGCAGAGGCGATACGATGAGCTGATGCTGAAAAACGGTACTGCTGCATCGTCAGGGGGCAATGCCGGTGCTGTCGGCACCGGAGGCGGAGCGGGCTCCGGTACGACAGGAAATACCGGTTCTGAATCCGGACTGACTGAGCAGGAAAAGGAAGAACTGAAGCAGCTTGAGACCGACAAGATGAAGGCCGGGTGGGACGCAGAGGATGCAAAAGCGTCGCTTGCCAAAACACAGACTGCGCTTTCTGAAGCCAAGGCTGCCTATGAAACCGCCAGGGGAAACCGCGAAACCTATGAGAATACGGTGAAATCGGACCAGACTGCCACGACCTCAGGCGTCCGCGCCCTGGAGGACCAGGGAATGGCAGTCAATAAGGGAAACCGTTCTGTCCTTTCTGCAGAACAGGCAGCGCGCAATGCGATTGCTTCCCAGAATCTGTCCCATCAGTCGGATCTTCTGACCAGTGAATCGGAAATTGCCAAGCTGAAGGAAAAGTTGGAAAACGGACAGGTCATTGCAACCATGGATGGTACGGTGACTGCCGTCAATGTGGCCGCAGGACAGGCGTACAGCGGAACGGATGGCGTTGTGCTGGACAATCTCTCGAAGATGAAGGTCAGTGCGGATATTGATGAGGCCCACATCGCAGATCTTCATGTCGGGACACGAGTGCGGGTAAAGACAGACTCAACCGGAGCCGCGGAGCTGGAGGGCACGGTGACCTTTACTTCGCCGACACCGACCAAGGAGACAGCCAATACAGGAAGCGGAAAAGGCAGCTCCTCGTCATCCGGCAACAACCAGAATACGAAGACAAGAGCAACCTATAAGGTAGAAGTTACGCTGGATGAGCCGAACGACCGGCTCCGCATCGGGATGACCGCCAGCATTGATTTTATTGTGGCGAGTGCGAAGAATGTCATTGCGGTACCGACCTCCTGCCTTATTGATGACGGAAACGGAAACTATTTTGTCAATGTCGTTCAGGGGGATTCTTCCGGAGCCTCCGGAACAACCGGTGATGGAATGACGGACGGATCTGCCGAGGATATGCAGGATGGCATGACCGATGCTTCCGGAGACGCTTCTATGGGAACGACTACCGAGGTGATGGTTACCACCGGTGTCGCCGATGATTATTATACCGAAATCACCTCCGGGAACATTCAGGAGGGAGAACAGATTCAGAGCAGCATGCCGCAGGATTCCGGAGATTATTCCGACATGATGAGCGGGATTTATGACACGCAGTAGTTGGTGAAGATGAGCTTTTTTCATAAACAGAACGAACAGAAGAAAACAGAATATCTGGATGATCCGGATGAGGGGCCGATCATTCATCTGGAGAACATCGTCAAAAAGTTCTATATCGGAACGGAAAATGAGCTGGAGGTACTGCATGGAATCAGTCTGGATGTTTTTTCCGGAGAATTCAGTGCCATTGTCGGTGAATCCGGTTCCGGAAAGAGTACGCTGATGAATATCATAGGCCTTCTGGATCGTCCCACCTCCGGCACCTACGATATCATGGGAAAAAATGTGGCAAGACTAAAGGATGAAGCTTTGTCCGGTATCCGGAACCGCCAGATCGGCTTTGTTTTCCAGACCTACAATCTGATCCCGCGTACTACGGCATTGAAAAACGTGGAGATGCCGATGATGTATGCCAGAGTGCCGCAGGAGGAGCGTACGCGCCGCGCAAAGGAGCTATTGATAAAGGTCGGCATGGGAGACCGTATGACGCATCGGCCGGACGAGCTTTCCGGCGGACAGAAGCAGCGTGTTGCCATTGCCAGGGCCATGGCCAATAATCCTGCTGTCATTCTTGCCGATGAGCCGACAGGAGCACTGGATTCCGAGACCGGAAGGCAGGTCATGGACCTGTTTCATAAGCTTCATGAGGAAGAAGGAAAGACCATTCTTCTGATTACACATTCCAAGCCGCTTTCGGAAGAGTGCGGCAGAATCCTGACGCTGATGGACGGAAGGATTGTCGAGGAGCGCCGCGGCAGCAAGGCCCGCAGCTAAAGGAGATCAGCAGTATGCTTGGAGAAAATATCAAACTGGCTTTTGCCTCCATAGCGGCGAACAAGCTTCGTTCCTTTCTGACCATGCTGGGCATTATCATCGGAATCGCTGCCGTCATTGCCATCATGACCGTCGGAAACTCGCAGACCGAGCAGGTGCGGGAGCAGTATGCCTCCTTCGGAACCAACAATGTGGATGTATACATGTGGCTTGCCGATGAGATCAACATGGATGACCTGAACGATTCCGAAAACGGAGACAACAGCAAATACATTCCGAATTTTACAGAAGACATGATGAACAACATGCTTCTGACCTATGGGGACCGGATTGATGCTATTTCTGTCACAAGCTGGATGAGCGGAGGCGGGAAGGCAGTCCGGACCGGGACGCCGAACTCTGAGGAGAAATATGCCAATGTCAGCCTTCAGGGAGTGAATCCGGGATATTTTACCGTGAATGATGCGGAGGCACCGATTCAGGCAGGGCGGATTTTTCAGAAAAACGAGCTCGGGAGCGATTCCTGTGTCTGCATCGTGTCGGACAAGCTGGTGAACAACCTGTTTGACGGAGATGTCAATAAAGCTCTTGGACAGAAGATTACGTTTCCGGTATCTATGGATGAGGACGGAAATGAGACAACGGCCGAATACACCATCATCGGCGTCTATACGATGAACATGAGCTATTACGGCTTTGACGGCGGAGTGAATTCGGAAAAGGATATTTACACCACGGTATACATTCCTTATCTGAATTCTCTGAGCTATGCCAAGGGGGCAGGGAGCCGCGCTCTGAATAATTTTACGCTGAAGGTGAAGACCGGCGAGGATGTCATTTCTTTTTCTGATGAATTGCAGTCCTACCTTACGGGACTTCTGGGGGAAAATTCCAATTTTCAGGTGCATGTTTCCAACAACAAGCAGTGGATTGAGGAAGCGGATGCCAGCATGAAACAGCAGGTGATGACCATCACGCTGATCGGTGCCATTGCGCTTTTGGTCGGCGGCATCGGCGTGATGAATATTATGACGGTCTCGATCACGGAGAGAACACGGGAAATCGGAACGAGGAAGGCACTTGGCGCTCCGAACCGGGATATCCGCATGCAGTTCATCACCGAGGCGGTCATTATCTGCATCATCGGCGGACTGATCGGCATTGCAGTCGGAATCGGGATCGGAGCCGTTGCATGCAAGGCCGTGCAGCACATTCCGATGGTCATGAGCTGGAAGAGTGTTCTCGGCTCCTTTGGAGTGTCCCTTGCAATCGGCGTGTTCTTCGGATATTACCCGGCGAACAAGGCTGCGAAAATGGATCCGATCGAAGCCCTGCGCTATGAATAAGGTGGAATGAAAAAACTGCAAGTTTTTGCCGTTTATTTGGAAAACTGCTTGACAGAAGACGAATCAGCCTGTAGGATATACGAGTATGCCGCATGGTGAGGCAGTATGTGATGCCCTGTAGGTACTGCGGGGACATACAAGAAGTGGACAGTTGACTGTTCCGCCGTAATCAGCGAGTCTTAGAAGAAGGAGGTACCGAAATGTACGCAATTATCGCAACTGGTGGAAAGCAGTATAAGGTTTCTGAGGGCGATGTCCTTGATGTTGAGAAGCTGAATGCTGCAGTAGGTGACAAGGTTACATTTGACCAGGTTCTGGCAATCAGCGGAGATTCTCTCAAGGTTGCAGGTGATGTAGCAGGCGCTAAGGTTGAGGCAACTGTTATGGATCAGGGACGCGGCAAGAAGGTTGTTGTTTATCACTTCAAGCCGAAGACCGGTTATCACAAGAAGAATGGTCACAGACAGGCTTACACGCGTGTCAAGATCGACAGCATTGTTGGCTGAGAGATTGGTTGACTTACCGGTGAGAGACACATGACGAAGGTTCAGATTTTCCGGACGTCGGACGGACATACCCGTTCGTTTTCCTGCACAGGTCATACCGATTACTGCCTTGATGGAGCAGATATCGTCTGTGCCGGGACATCCGCAATCGTGATCAACACTGTGAACTGCCTGGAGGATCTGCTTCATGAAGACATCGAAGTGGATTATGATGCAGCAAACGGCGGCGATCTGATCTGCAATTTCCGATCAGACCCGGGCGAGAAAGCCGAGTTTCTGATCGACTGTATGATTCACGGATTGGAATGGATTATCCTTCAATACGGAAAGAAATATCTGAATTACAGAATTGAGGAGGTATCACAATGTTAAACTTAAGCCTTCAGTTCTTCGCACATCATAAAGGAATGGGCTCGACCAAGAACGGTCGTGATTCCAACTCCAAGAGACTTGGTGCCAAGAGAGCAGACGGACAGTTTGTTAAGGCCGGAAACATCCTCTACAGACAGCGCGGGACCAGAATTCATCCCGGTCTGAACGTAGGAATCGGCGGAGATGACACTCTGTACGCTCTGAAAGATGGAATCTTAAGATACGAGAGAGTGGGCAAGGACGGCAAGAGAGCGTCTGTTCACCCTGTTGAAGCAAACGAGCAGTAATCTGTTTCGATGCGACGGACTCCGGACAGGCATAACGTCTGTCCGGAGTTTTTGTATCTTTTCAGGCATAGAAAGAGGTTGGTATGTTTGTAGATAAAGCGACCATTACGATCATAAGCGGAAAAGGCGGGGACGGTCATGTTTCCTTCCGGCGCGAGAAATTTGTTCCCGCAGGCGGCCCTGACGGCGGCGACGGCGGCAACGGAGGCAGCGTTATTTTTCGTGTGGATCTGGGAATGAATACTCTTGGGGAGTATCGTTTCCGCGGGAAATATGCGGCGGAGAATGGCGAAGACGGCAAGAAAAAGAAGATGGCCGGAAAGAACGGCGAAGACCTTGTCCTGAAGGTACCGGAAGGAACGGTCATCAAGGACGCGGAAACCGGCAAAGTGATCATCGACATGAGCGGTGACACGAAGGAATATACGATTTTAAAGGGCGGACGCGGCGGCAATGGAAACCAGCATTTTGCGACGTCTACCATGCAGGCACCGAAATATGCGCAGCCCGGACAGCCCTCCCGTTCGCTTCTTGTAACACTCGAACTGAAGGTCATTGCGGATGTCGGACTGGTCGGATTCCCGAATGTCGGGAAATCTACATTGCTGTCCATGGTCAGCAATGCGAAGCCGAAAATTGCCAATTATCATTTTACCACTTTGTCTCCGATTCTTGGCGTTGTGGATCTGGAGGGCGCAGACGGCTTCGTGATGGCGGATATCCCGGGACTGATTGAAGGGGCTGCGGACGGCGCAGGCCTCGGCCATGAATTCCTGGCGCACATTGAACGCTGCAAGCTCCTGATTCATGTGGTGGATGCTTCCGGCTCCGAGGGTCGTGATCCGCTTGAGGATCTGGCAGCCATCAATCACGAGCTGGATCGTTATAACATTGACCTGACGAAAAAGGAACAGGTGATTGCAGCCAACAAGGTGGATCTGATTGATCCGGAGCACGCAGAGGAGACGGATCCTGAGAACCCCGTTCATCGAATCCGGGCGGAATATGAGCCGAAAGGAATCCGGGTATTTCCGATCTCTGCGGCAACCAATCAGGGAATCCGGGAACTGTTGTATTTTGTAAGCGGTGAGCTCTCCAAAATGCCGAAGGAAACGCGTGTATATGAGCAGGAATATAATCCGGATCAGGATCTTCTGAAGGCGGAGGAGCCGTACGATGTCTGGTATGATGATAAGGAAGAGCTCTATCGCGTAGAAGGCCCCCGCATCGAACGTATGCTTGGCTATACAAATCTGGAGACCGAGAAGGGCTTTGCGTTTTTCCAGAAGTTCCTGCAGGAAAACGGGATCAATGCCCGACTGAAGGAAATGGGAGTTCAGGAGGGCGATACGGTACGCCTGTATGGACACTCCTTTGAATGGTATGATTGAGATGCCGCCGTCAGTTTGCGGCAGGAAGGGTAGTTATGTTAAACAGTAAGCAGAGAGCATATCTGATGAGCCTTGGCAGTGAGGAAGCTCCGGTTCTCCAGATCGGAAAGGGCGGTGTCACACCGGAGACGGTTGTTTCTGCAGAAGAAGTGTTCAACCGGCGTGAGCTCTTCAAGGGCAGCATTCTGAAAACCTGTCCGGATCTTCCGGAGGTGGCGGCAGACAAGCTGGCAGCCAGAACACATGCCGAGCTGGTAAAGGTGATCGGCCGCAAATTTATTCTGTACCGTCCGTTTAAGGACGAGCCGAAGATCGTGCTGCCGAAATGAAAAGGGTTGGAATTCTCGGAGGGACGTTCGATCCGATTCATCTGGGACATCTGATTACGGCGGAGAATGCTTTTGATTTTGCCGGGCTTGACGAAATTCTTCTGATTCCGACCGGCTGCTCCTACTTCAAGGAAGACCAGAAGGTGACTCCTGCCGTGCAGCGCTATGAGATGACCTGTCTTGCAGCGGAAGATAATCCGCATTTCCGTGTTACGGATATGGAGACCAGACGTCCCGGCAACAGCTATACGGCCGTGACCCTGCGGGAGCTGAAGGCACTCAGACCGGAGGATTCGTTCTATTACATTGTTGGTGCGGACACTCTGGTCATGATGAGTATGTGGAAGGATCCGGAGGCTGTTTTTGGTGCCTGTACGATTCTCGTGGAGACCAGACAGGACGAAGTCGGGAGCGAGGGCCTTGCGGAGGAGGCAGAGAAGCTGCGCAGAACCTATGGGGCGGACATTGTATTCCTGCCTTCCCGCCAGATTGATCTTTCATCGACGGAGATACGGGAAAGAGTCCGAACCGGCAAATCCATCCGGTATCTGGTTCCGGACCGCGTAGAGCAGTATATTCGAAGAGAAGGACTGTATCTGTCGTAGCACATTCGATGAATCCGGGCTTTGAAGGAAGAAAGAAGATAAGATGTCAAAAAGCGGAGACGATCGTCTGGAGATGATCCGGACGGTTCAGAAGGAGTTAAAATACGCGCGCTTTATCCATACCATGGGAGTTGCATTTACGGCGGCCTCGCTGGCCGAACGATATGACTGCGATATGCGCAAGGCGGAAACAGCCGGCATTCTTCATGACTGTGCGAAATACATGGATGTCGATAAAATGGAGAACCTTTGCCGCAAAAACGGCCTGGAGATTTCTCCTCTGGAAGAAGGGAATGCGGCGCTCCTGCATTCCAAGGCGGGATGCATTCTTGCCAGGAAAAAGTATGGTGTCCATGATCCCGAAGTTCTGGAAGCAATCCGTTGTCATACCACCGGAAAGCCGGACATGACGACGCTGGAGAAGATCGTTTTCATTGCGGACTACATAGAACCGGGACGTGATCAGGCGCCGCATCTGGATGAGATCCGGAAGGCAGCCTTTGAGGATCTGGATCTGGCGCTTTGCATGATCCTGAAGGACACACTGTCATTTCTGAAAGAGAATGAAAGAGAGATTGATTCTCTGACGCAGAAGACATACGATTATTACGAAGAGAAGATCCGGACACTGGAATAACAGGACTTCGGATTACACTACCGCAAAGGAGGAACCTACATGGAACAGAAGGTATCGGCGGAAATGGCGAAGCTGGCGCTGGAGGCGCTGGAGGATAAGAAGGCAGAGGATATCCGGATCATTGATATCAGTACCGTCTCTGTCCTTGCAGACTATTTCATCATTGCAAACGGAACCAACCGGAGCCAGATTCAGGCTCTTGCGGACAACGTTCAGGAGAAGCTCGGCAAGGCCGGACATATCTGCAAGCAGATGGAAGGATATCAGACTGCGAACTGGGTACTTCTGGATTTCGGCGACGTGATTGTACATATCTTTGATGCGAAGAATCGCCTGCTGTATGATCTGGAGCGTATCTGGCGTGATGGGAAGCAGATTGATCCTGCTGAGCTGGAGGGATAATCTCTGACAGCCGGTCAGCGCAGAAATAACGGAAAAACAAAGGGCGGAGCAGGAAGAAATTCCCTGCTCCGCCCTTTTTATAAGGGTGCGTCCGGATTTATTTCATTACCCTGTAGACGCCGAATACCTTTCCGAGGATCTGACAATCCTCCACAATGATCGGCTCCATTTCATCATTCTCCGGCTGAAGACGAATGTGACCGTCCTCCTTGTAAAAACGCTTGACCGTTGCGGAATCATCGATGAGAGCAACAATGATTTCTCCGTTTTCCGCATTCCGGCAGCTGTTAACAAAAATGTAATCGCCGTCCATAATGCCTGCATTGATCATCGAAGTACCGTGTACCTTCAGGACAAAAGATTCGCCGCGCGGTACGTACTCTGCCGGTACAGGAAAATAGCTCTCAATGTTCTGTTCGGCGAGGATCGGCTCTCCTGCGGCAACGCGGCCGACAACGGGAAGAGAGGCTGTCTCGGTGCGCAGCATCTGGAAATTATCGTCACAAATCTCAATGGCACGCGGCTTCGTAGGATCTCTTCGAATGTACCCGCGCTTCTCGAGAGTGGCCAGATGCGAATGCACCGAAGAGGTGGACTTCAGATGAACTGCTTCACAAATCTCACGAACCGCCGGCGGATAGCCCTTCTCCATAATCTGATCTTTGATATATTCCAGAATCTGTGCCTGCTTATCGGAAATGGGTCCCTTGGCCATAACGTATCCTCTCTTTCTTTTTCTTTCATTATAAAATTGATCCCCGGAAATGGCAAACATTTTTCGAAAATATGTTCGTATTCCATGTTGACAGGCGAATGTGTGTTCGGTATAATTGCAAACATAAGGAACGAACAAATGTTCCTTGACAGTGGTACCGGTTCTGACGGCAAATGACCGGTGTGTTCGATAGCGGTTTGTTACGGAGGGGATGCCATGCAAACGGCAAGGATACAAATGCAGAGAACATCAGATTATGGCCTGTCTTCCTATCGCGAACGTTCGGCGAGGTCCCGGGCGCGGAGAAGGCACAGGATTCGAATCACATATGGAATCATCGGAATCTGTACGGCGACATTGATCCTTCTGGTCAGCCTTCTTATTTTCGGATTGACATCGAGAGCAGAGACACAGGGCAATCAGATGCACAAGTATTATACGAGCATCCTGGTGATCGGCGATCAGACGCTGGAGGACATTGCCGGACAATATGCGGATCCGGATTATTACAGGAATACAGCTGCTTATTATCGGGAGATATGTGAGATCAATCATCTCCCGGTGAAGGAAGGAGGAATTCCGCATGTAGCTCCCGGCAACTATATTATTGTTCCGTACTTTTCGCCGGATTTTCTGTAAGAACTTTGTTTTTACATCGGGTACTTCCTTCTGTTTTCCCAATGCCCAGATAGGAGATACTATATAAATTCATACCAGGAAAGCCCCGGAGTGCCTTGTACTCCGGGGTTTTCCCGTTTTCTTTTCCTGTTCCCGGTAAAACCATGACATGGATTTCTGACAAAATCATGAAACAGGAGTAGAATAGTATCTGGAAGTCATACAAAATGACAATTCAGGAGGAAGATCCATGGCTACACTGGAAGAAAGAAAAGAGCTTGCGGCGAAGAAGCTGGAACAGTACGGGCAGACTCATGTACTGAAATATTACGACACGCTGACAGAGGAAGAGAAGGACAAGCTGCTGACGCAGATCGAACAGACAGATCTGTCGGTTACGAAATATGTCCATCACAGAGAAGAGCTGCCCGGGCGAGGTGAGATTACTCCGTTAAAGGCATTGGAAATTTCGGAGATACAGAAGAGAGAAAAGGAATATCACGCCATCGGACTGGAGCAGATTCGTGCAGGAAAGGTGGCTGCGGTTCTGCTTGCCGGCGGAATGGGAACAAGACTGGGATCTGACAATCCGAAATGTATGTATGACATCGGTCTTACGCATCCTGTTTATATCATGCAGAGACTTGTTGAGAACATGATGGATGTTGTCCATGAGGCAGGAAGATTTTTCCCGTTTTTCATTATGACAAGCGATAAAAACCATGACGCAACGGTTTCCTTCATGAAGGAACATTCGTATTTCGGATACGATCCGGAGATGGTATTTTTCTTCCGTCAGGACATGGCACCGGCTACCGATTATGAGGGAAAGATCTATATGGAAAACCGGTTCCGTATGGCGTCCTCTCCGAACGGAAACGGCGGCTGGTTCAGTTCTATGAACAAAGCGGGTCTCCTGGATAAACTGCATGAGCTCGGTGTAGAGTGGCTGAACTGCTTCGCGGTAGACAATGTTCTGCAGCGAATTGCAGATCCCTCCTTTATCGGTGCAACCATCGCAGAGAATTGTGTAAGCGGCGCCAAGGTTGTACGGAAGGCTGCTCCGGATGAAAAGGTCGGCGCGATGTGCCTGGAGGATGGAAAACCTTCCATTGTGGAATATTATGAGATGACGCCGGAGCTTCTGGGCGCCAGAGATGACAACGGAAATCCTTCGTATAATTTCGGAGTGATTCTGAATTATCTCTTCCGTGAGGACAAGCTGGAAGAAATCATGAATCACAAGCTGATGCTCCATATTGTTGAGAAGAAAATTCCTTATATGGATGCAGAAGAAAGCTTTGTGAAGCCGGAATCTCCGAACGGATATAAATTCGAAGAGCTGATTCTTGATATGGTACATGAGATGGAGTCCTGCCTTCCCTATGAAGTGGAGCGTTCCCGTGAATTTGCGCCGATCAAGAACAAAACAGGCGTCGATTCTGTGGAGTCTGCAAGAAAGCTTTGCACGGAAAATGGAATTAAACTGTAGAAGAAGTGGCATTTTTTCAAAAAAATCAGCGGAAAGGATGACAAATCCTGACCGTTATTGTATAGTGCTATCAGAATTTCAATTATTTCTTAAGTAAGGGAGAGTGTTATCATGCCGAGAGGACGTAAGAAGAAACCGGAATCCGTAGAAGAGCAGATGCAGCTGGTACAGGCTGAGATTGAGGAGCTTTCTGCGAAATTAAAAGCAAAAAAGAAAGAAATGGCTGTTCTGGAAAAGGCGAAAAAAGCGGAAGAACAGCAGAAGCTTCTGGATGCAGTTGCAGCATCCGGTAAAAGCGTGGATGAAATCATCGGAATGCTTCAGTAATTAAGATATGTTGCATGCGCATGGGCCGAGAACAGCAGTGTTCTTGGCCTTTTGCATGCCTGAAGGTGTCTGACGGAGTCAGCATCGGAGGAAGGAGATCGAATCATGGAGAAAATGAAAGCGTTTCTGAAACGAAAGGATATTGAAATATCTCTTCGCAGATACGGAATTGATGCATTGGGAGCGATGGCGCAGGGGCTGTTCTGCTCTCTTTTGATCGGAACCATCATCAATACCATCGGGACACAGTTTCACATTCCGTTTCTGACGATGGCAGTGGCCACCGTCAATGATACACAGTATACGGTGGGGTCCCTTGCATCCGCAATGAGCGGTCCTGCCATGGCGGTGGCCATCGGTTATGCGCTTCACTGTCCGCCGCTTGTTCTGTTTTCTCTGATTACGGTGGGATTTGCGTCAAATGCGCTCGGCGGTGCCGGCGGCCCGCTGGCGGTTCTTTTCGTTGCCATTGTGGCTTCGGAGATCGGAAAAGCGGTTTCCAAAGAGACGAAGATTGATATCCTTGTGACGCCGCTTGTCACCATTGCGGTTGGCGTCGGCCTTTCTGCCTGGTGGGCACCGGCCCTTGGAAAAGCGGCAATGAAGGCAGGCGCGCTGATTATGTGGGCAACGGAGCTGCAGCCGTTCCTGATGGGCGTTATGGTCTCTGTTTTTGTCGGTATTGCGCTTACTCTTCCGATTTCCTCTGCGGCAATCTGTGCAGCGCTTGGCCTCACGGGTCTTGCAGGCGGCGCAGCGGTAGCCGGGTGCAGCGCACAGATGATCGGCTTTGCCGTGATGTCTTTCCGGGAGAATAAGTGGGGAGGTCTGATTTCCCAGGGAATCGGAACATCCATGCTTCAGATGGGAAATATTGTAAAAAATCCGCGGATCTGGATCGCGCCGATTGTGACCTCTGCGATCACGGGGCCGCTGGCAACCTGCCTGTTCCATCTTCAGATGAACGGAGCGGCTGTTTCCTCCGGTATGGGAACCTGCGGCCTGGTTGGCCAGATCGGGGTATATACCGGATGGATCAATGACATTGCGGAGGGAACCAAAGGCGCTGTGACCGCGTGGGACTGGGCAGGACTGATTCTGATTTCCTTTGTTCTTCCTGCGGTTCTTTGCCCTCTCATCAACAGCTTCCTGAAAAAGCTTGGTTGGGTGAAGGACGGAGATATGAAGCTGAACAACTGAGGAACATCAGTTATCTTCCCGGAGCTTTACAATATTGGCGGCGCGTCGTCTGCGGTCTTCCTCAATGGCTGCATAGTGCTTTCTGGTTGTGTTGACGTCCTTGTGGCCAAGGACATCTGCAACCAGATAAATATCGCCGGTTTCCCGGTACAGACTGGTTCCGTAAGTGCTGCGAAGCTTATGCGGCGTGATCTTCTTCAACGTAGTGATACGGGATGCGTATTTTTTGACAAGCTTCTCGACTGCACGCACTGTGATGCGCCGATTCTGAAGAGAGAGAAACAGTGCGTTTTCGGAACCCTCCTGCGGAATGATCTGCATTCGGGCCTCCAGATAACGGCGCAGTGCCTGCTCCACCTCATCACCGAAGTATACAATGGCATCGTATCCGCCCTTACGGTGGACACGGATGCCATTTTCTTCAAAATTCACATCATCCAGATCCAATCCCACACATTCACTGACTCGAATTCCGGTTCCGAGAAGAAGGGTGAGAAGAGCAGTATCGCGTACGGCAGTTTTGTTATGAAAACGCTGCTCTGTCTTCGTCAGTCCTTCGCCGTCCTCGGCGAGATCCAGAAGTCTCGCAACCTCATTTGGCTCCAGGCGGATGATCGGCTTCTCGTGAAGCTTGGGCATCGGGATCAGGGCCGAAACATCCCGGCGGATCTGCTCGGACTGATAGAAATACTGATACATACTGCGAATGGCGGAAAGCTTGCGTGATTTCCCACGCTCATCGTTGGTATAAACCTTGCCGTTTTTGGTATAGTAAGTGGTCCAGTCAAGAAACTCCTCCAGATCCACCTTCTGAATCTGATCCAGTACCGAGACCGGAAAATCCGGGATTTTCATTTTGGCAAGCTCGCAGTTGTTTTCATGCATGTATTCGAAAAAGACGCGAAGATCGTAGGCATAGGCGAGTCTTGTCCTTGTGCCGGTATTCTCCGAGATTCCGCGGAAAAACTGGCGGCAGAAGGAGGGGAGCTCCTTCAGAATCTCCCTCATTTTCAGCGTATTCTTTTCATCCACTTCCTGAGAATAAGTCTCAGAAGCTCCGCCATGCTGCGATTTCTGCATGCTGTCAATATCCTTTCTTGCTGCGAAAACTATCTTTCATCCTTTAGTTTGGAGTAAGAGGTGATGTATGCGATTCGATCCGCCTTTGCATGCTCTGCGGAAAGAGGCGGTACATTTCCCTGAACCCGGGCGAGCATTGCCGCGCGGCAGCCCTTCTCGAGGACCATGGCGGCAGCCTCCACATCCTCTGCAGAAGCACCGGTGCAAACGGCTCCCTTGCCGCGGATTAAAACGGCATTTCTGTCCCTCAAAGCTTCCTGAATTTCATCCTTGTCTGCGGACTCCTCAAGGATCGGAAGATCCGTTCCGGCAATCTGCGCCTGATCGTCGAGATACGGATAGAGCATCGGTACGGCAATCTTGCTTGCTGACATCGTGAACGGGGCCCTGGAAAGAGCGGTAAACGGAGCGCCGCCGTATCCGCCCTCTGAAATCTCATAATAGCGGGAAAGATCGCTGCCAAGAGAATCCTCCTCTGCGATTTCTTCGTCGGTCGGAAGGATAAGGCCGTAGGCAAGGCTCATCCGGATCAATGAACGGTAGCGGGCACGGGAAAGATCCTCCAGGGCGTGCGCAATGGCAAACGCATTGTCATAATCGGTTCCAAGGCATTCTGCCCCATGATTCGCCATGAGAAGAGCAGAAGAGGAGGGAGAGCCGGAGATTGCTTCGATTACATTCCGGCTGAGCTCCTGCGAACCATTGGGGCCATATCCTGCGGTAGGAACAACGGGACCCAGTAATGCTTCAAAGGAAGATGATTTGGGAACTTCAAGCACGGTATCACCCAGAATGCTGAGAGCGGATGCATAATTCTGGTGCGTGTGAATGACAAAATTCACCTCCGGCCGCAGCTTATAGGCATCCGCATGGATCCATTTCTCACTGGAGGGCTTTACACTTCCTTCGTAGGAGCAGTCCTCAATATTGGTAATCACGATCTGGTCGGGCGTCAGATCCTCATATGCGCGGCCGCTGGGGGTGATCACGAACTGTGTGTCACTGATTCTTGCGCTGATATTTCCCCAGGTCCTTGCAATCAATCCGGATTCCGACAATTCCAGTCCTGCCCGGATAACGAGCTCTCTGGCTTCCTGCAATTCATACGCCATACGATAGATACCTCCTGTATGTTTCGACCTTTTTGGTGGCAGAACAATGTATCTTCTGATAGTCCTAATTAATGAAACGATATCAACAAGCATAGCACGCATTTCCGCCAAAATGAATCCCAAAAGCAGAATTGACCAAAATGGTCATTGATATTGACCGAAACGATACTGTGCAAGAATATTGCCTCCAACTGTTGACCGATATGATCAACACTGACTAATTCGGTCATCGTAAAGAATAAGAGAAAAACACACTTGTTTCAGCTGTGTTTTTTCGAAGCGAGACAGAAACGCAATTTTTGAAGAAAGATCCGCAGAAACCTGCATTGACTTTCAAATCGCTATTTTTCATAATATTTTTAATAGAATAATGCGCTCTGAGGATGCGCTTTTATGTAAGGAGGATACGTCATATGCTGTACATTGGTGTTGATCTTGGTACCTCTGCCGTGAAGCTTCTTCTGATGAAGGAGGACGGCACGATCGAGAATATTGTATCGAAGGAATATCCGCTCTTTTTCCCTCATCCCGGATGGTCCGAGCAGAAGCCCGAGGATTGGCTCTCTGCCGTGAAGGAAGGAATCAGGGAGCTGACTGCAAACTGTGACAGGACTCAGGTCGCAGGAATCGGTGCCGGCGGACAGATGCACGGGTTGGTTGCACTGGATGCAGACGACAAGGTCCTCCGTCCCGCTATTTTGTGGAATGACGGCCGCAGCCAGGAAGAGACCGATTACCTTAACAATGAGATCGGAAAGGAGAAGCTGACGGAGTATACCGGAAACATTGCTTTTACCGGCTTTACCGCACCGAAGATTCTCTGGATGAGAAATCATGAGCCGGAGCTGTTTACAAGAATTGCCAAGGTGATGCTTCCGAAGGACTACATCAACTATATGCTGTCCGGCGTTAACTGCACGGATTATTCGGATGCTTCCGGAATGCTTCTTCTGGATGTGAAGAATAAGTGCTGGAGCAAGCCGATGCTTGAAATCTGTGGTATTACGGAAGAGATGATGCCGAAGCTCTACGAGTCCTATGAAGCAGTAGGTACCCTGAAGCCCGAGATTGCTGAGGAGCTTGGCCTTCCTGAAAGCGTCAAGGTTGTGGCAGGTGCCGGTGATAACGCAGCTGCTGCCATTGGTACGGCAACCGTAGGAAACGGAGCCTGCAACATTTCACTCGGAACCTCCGGTACAATTTTCATCTCCTCCGATACCTTTGGCGTAGACAGCGGAAATGCACTTCACGCATTTGCACACGCAGACGGTGGCTTCCATCTGATGGGCTGCATGCTTTCTGCAGCCTCCTGCAACAAGTGGTTTATGGATGAGATTCTCCGCACAAAGGATTATCCTGCAGAGCAGAAGGGAATCACGGATGATAAGCTTGGCTGCAATCATGTGTATTATCTGCCTTATCTGATGGGTGAGCGCGCTCCGCACAATGATCCTGCTGCACGCAGCTGCTTCATCGGCATGACAATGGACACCACGCGTGAGGACATGACGCAGGCTGTTCTGGAGGGCGTTGCCTTCGGAATCCGCGATTCTCTCGAGGCAGCAAAGAAGCTCGGAATTGAGATTCATTCGAGCATGATCTGCGGCGGCGGAGCAAAGAGCCCTCTTTGGAAGAAGATTTTTGCGAACGTTCTGAATCTTGAACTTACGACTCCTGAGACGGAGCAGGGTCCCGGATACGGCGGAGCCATTCTTGCTGCAGTAGCCTGCGGCGAGTATCCGACGGTCAAGGATGCCGTTTCCCGCCTTGTCAAGACAACGGACAAGGTAGAGCCGGACGCAGAGATTGCTGCGAAGTATGAGCAGAAGTATCAGACCTACCGGAAGCTCTATCCTGCACTGAAGGGAATCTTCCCGGAGCTGTAAACGAAGCCGCTCATTGAAAAATCATTGAATATGGGAACAGGAAGCCGTCGGGGAATTTTCCCCGGCGGTTTTTCATGGCGTGTCCTTTTTATATGAAACTTTATATTTTCTTAACTAAGAGGCGGAAAAACGATATGATATACTTACAAGGATAGCTTCGTACCTGTGCCGATTCCGGAACCGGTGAAGTACAGGAGAAGATCATTCACAAATCTATAGATAAAGGAGCTTTTTGAATGAAATATAAGCCTGACCGCAAACAGATTACCTGGGGAATCACCTGCTTCCTGACGCTGGTTGCCTGCGTTATTTTTATCTACCTGGTCTATAACGGGAGAAATTTCCTGCAGGCATTCAATACCATCATGGCAAGCCTTGCGCCGATTCTGTTTGGAATCATGATCGCTTTTATTCTGAATCCGGTCATGAAATTTGTGGAGAAGAAGATTCTGGCGCCGATTTACCGTCATTACGGAATTGATGTATGGAGCAAGGACCAGAAAAAGAAGAAGATGGAAATGCGGAAGATTTCCGTTGCCATCACTATTTTGTTCTTTGTTGCAATCCTTGCGGCGATGATGGCAATCGTGCTTCCGCAGCTTGTTCGAAGCATCCAGACGATTTTCAAAAACCTCACGATCTATGAGCGGAACATGCTGGCGTTCTTCGATCAGCTGTCGAAAACCAATCCTCAGATCCGGGATCAGATTAACCTGGTGATCACGGAAGCGGAGAATGCGCTGGAGAGTTTTTACAACAACAACATCGCTGCGAATATGGAAGACATCATTCAGCAGGTAACCAGCCAGGTGTACTCCATCGGAAAAGGGATTTTCAATTTCATCATCGGAATTATTGTTTCCCTCTATCTGTTATATACAAAGGATACTCTCTGCGGACAGGGGAAGAAGGTTGCCTATGCGATGTTTAATGAACGCTGGGCAAATGAGGTGGTTGGCATCTGCCGTTACATCAATCACACCTTTGTTGGCTTTATCACCGGTAAGATTCTGGACTCTTTTATCATTGGCGTTCTGTGCTTCATTGCGACCCAGTTCATGCTCCATACGCCGTTTCCGGTTTTGGTGTCCTTTATCGTTGGATTTACCAATATCATTCCGTTCTTCGGTCCGTTCATCGGCGCAGCGGTCGGCGGTATCATTGTATTCATGATCAATCCGCTGGATGCACTGTGGTTTGTCATCCTGTGCCTGATTCTTCAGACCTTTGACGGCTATGTTCTCGGGCCGAAGATCCTGGGAGATTCCACGGGACTTTCGAATTTCTGGGTTATTTTTGCCATTATGCTGTTCGGCGGACTCTGGGGGGTTCCCGGATGGGTCATTGGCGTGCCGCTGTTTGCGGTCATTTACTCCACAATCGCCCGTCTCGTCAACCACTCGCTTCGCCTGCACGGGAAGACGACGGATTCCGAGCATATGCAGGATGTGGCATACTATGAGGAAAACAACGAGCGAATGGTGGGCGACACTACTGCAACCGGATATAACGCAAACCGGAAGGAGACCAATTCATGGGCCAGAGCACTTGGCATTGACCCCGAGGCCCGCGCTGCCAGAAAAAAAGAAAAAAGTGAGAAGAAAGAAGAGCGGCAATGAGATTTGTCATTCAGCGTGTACAGCACGCAAGTGTTACAGTAGATAACGAAACGGTCGGAAGCATCGGAAAAGGATTCCTGGTTCTGATTGGCGTAGAGGATTCGGATACCAGAGAGCTGGCAGATCGTATGATTTCGAAGATGATCAATCTTCGGATTTTTGAGGATGCCGCAGGCAAAACAAACTGCAATCTGGCTTCCGTGAACGGATCGCTTCTTCTGGTATCGCAGTTTACGCTTTACGCAGACTGCCACCATGGAAACCGTCCATCCTTTATTCGTGCCGGAAAGCCCGATTTTGCCAATGAGCTGTATGAATATATCATTGAAAAATGTAAGGAATCGGTTCCAATCGTAGAGCACGGCATCTTCGGCGCGGACATGAAGGTAGACCTTCGGAATGACGGACCATTTACCATCGTTCTGGATTCCGATGAAATTTTTCCAAACGGGTGAATGCAGAATGAAAACAATCGATGAAAAAAAGCTGGACGAGTGTCTGAAAAGAAAATTCGAGGAGCTAAAGGTTTCCGGTGTTTCTGTTGCAATCAGAGGGCCGGAAGGATACTCCTTTGAGAGGGGCTACGGCTACCGGGATCTGAAGCGCAGCATCACCCCCGATGGGAATACGATCTTTGGAATTGCGTCGATGGGAAAATCGATGGCAGCACTCAGTGCGGCGATTCTTGCGGCGGAAGGAAAGCTGAATCTGGACGACCCGGTTTCCAAATATATTCCGGATTTTTCAGTGCCGGGAAATCCGAAGGAAAGTGTTACCATCCGGCATCTTGCCATGCATACAGCCGGAATCCCGCCGATGGAGCCGCTTGAGTGGTCGATCAGCATGAACACACCGGGACGTGAGACGGAATATGACAGAAAAATGAAGCAGTCCGCCCCGGGCAGGATGGATACGATAGAACAGATTATTGCGTATATTGCCAATTGTCCGTATCCGACGCTGGGTGAGTCCGGGCAGTACATGAGCTATTCCAATGAAGGATACGCGGTTTTATGTTATGTGGTGGATGCGGCAGCCGGAATTCCGCTTGAACAGTTTCTGGAGGAGCGAATTTTCAAACCGATCGGGATGACCAGAAGTGTTCTGGATCAGGATGCCTCAGAGGCAAGGAAAATTGCTTCGGATGGCAACATCACGGCATTGTTTGAGAAGGATGAGAATAACCCGGAAGAAATCGTCGGAGACGAGGAATGGTCTGTGCTGCCGCCGTTTCGTGCCTGCGCCTGTGTAAAGAGTACGGCACACGATATGGCCCGCTATTATCAGTGTCTGTCCAATCAGGGCGTGATTGACGGCAGGCAGGCGATTCCTGCAAAAGCGGTAGAATATCTGATCGGAGCCGGCTTTCCGGAGCTGACAAAGCCGACCTATTGCCTTGGTCTGAACAAAAGAGTTGAGGATTCTCATGTATACTGTGAGCATTCCGGAGGCCTGCACGGCGTTTCCTCTGAGGGAGGCCTGCTGAAGGGTGAGAATTACGGCTTTGCCGTGCTTTGCAACGAAGGCGACGTGGATGTTACGGAACTGCTGTGGATCCTTTACAACGCGGTCCTTGGGTATCCGTTGGAACGGGAACACACCTGGCTTTTCCCGACAGGAACCTGCTTCGAGGAACCACAGATGCTTCTGGGTAATTATATCTGCCACGAAGGAATTCCGGTCATCGCCAGAGTTTATCTGCAGGACGGAAAGCTTATGACAGAAAAAGGCGGCGAAAACTATTCGCTGGTATTCTGCGGTGAGACATGGTTTAAGCTTCTGGACAAGGACGGAAAGGCTGCAGGCCGCATGCATTTTTGGGTAAAGGACGGGCACGCCTGGGGAGTCCAGGTCTACACTCGGATTTATCAGCGAATGAATTCGTAAAAGATGCATTTTGCGAACAGTTAGATTTCTACTCTCCACTGCTTGAAAACTTCGCGTATCGACTCTGCTGTTTGGATAATATAATAACTTATCTGCCGCACGACGGCAAAAGAAAAAAACTGTCGTGCAGCAGACAATTTTATACGCGCACATAATGAAGCGGCGGTTTTGAGAAATCAGAGCCGCCGTTTCTTTTTATCCATGAGAAACTAACGACAACCCTAACTGCTCAAAGACACGGCGGCACATAGGACTTTCCTCTTTTCGTTAAATAATATCTGCAAGTAAGACACCATCATATTCCCAATACTGAGCACCCTGATATGATTCGGATGGTGTTGCGGTTCCCTTTAATCTCTTGATCTTCTTTGTCAGCGGAGAAAGACGAATTTTTTCGCCATCGTATTCAACTTCATGGTCATTTACGACCTTCGCTCTGATGGACTTGTCATCACGGAAGTTGATATATTCTCCGATCAACTGTAACTCAATGAAGGATAATTTGCGTTTTCCATCAACGGAGAAGTTATTTGTTCTTCTCATTGAATCAGGGATAGGTAAAACGTTTGTTGTGAGATAATTCACAATCCAGTTCATACGATTTATAATGGTGGTTTCATTCCATTTGTCCTGATTTGTGATTTCTGTTTTTGCAATCTGCAATCCTTCATTTCCAGCATAAACGACTTTCTTATCCTTAAACGACTTCTGTCCTAATTCCTGATTATGACGGATCAGCGTTAAATTACCGATGTTATCGGCATACGTCTGATGAATCATTTCTGCATCGTCGCCAAGCTCTTTTCTCCATTCGTCATTTAAGGTGTGCGGCATGATGTGCTCAACCTGTAATACGCTGTCTGACCGATCCGGTCTACTCTTCGTGAGCTTTTCTTCAACCAGCGACAAATAGAGCTTTTTATACTGGAAACTGTAGAAATTCATGCTCTTAAGCTCGTTCGCAACTTCAATATCGTTCGGTAATCGAAGATTCGTTTCCTGCTTTGCAAGAATTTCAAACATTTTTAATCGTTTATCGGTCGCAGCTTTAAGGTCTGGAATCTTCTTAACAAGAAGAGGGTATCCCATATTCTCTGCTTTTGTAAGCGTTACAAGTCTTCGTCTAAAGCAGTTGATACGGAACGCATCCATGATTTCCACGATATCATTATCTGTAAAACGCTCACACTTCCACTCACGAAGTAGGGCCAGAATAAATGAATGCGCCGTAGTAATACGGATACTACGTAAGTCAGCAAGGATCGTATCGAGCTTTGCATTGCCAGAGGCCGCATTCCCAACAATGTATGCATATAATGTTGAATATTCTGACAGATTTTTTAATATACCTTCTGCATCCGCTTCTGTGTCCTTTGAAATGTTTTTAAACTCGCTGTACAGTTCCTTATAGTTTGCTTCCGTCGATTTCGGATATGAGCAGCGACGCAAGCACTGCATATAATCACGAATAAAATCAGAGATCTTTTCCGGCAGAATATTCTCAATATGCAGCCAGTACTTGTTGTAAAGTTCTGTCTGTCTGTTTGCATCAAGTCCAAGAAGCAGGTAATTTCGTACAAGATCAGCAAGGGATAGAGGTTTACCGAGAGAATTCATGGACTCGAAGATCTCCTGCGGGTTCTCCCACTTGTTCATCTTTGGCTTTAGTTCAATCGTCACCACGCTGAATTTATCAATACCATAGCTAATCAGAGACTTGATATCTTTTTCATTTTCCTTGTAGGCTTTTAGCGCGTTACAGAAGAACTTATAATTTTGATACACGGCAGACGTTTTTGCTTTATCACTAAGCGGATTACCAAGTACAAGATCCTTGAACGACTGCCAATCAGTTTCCACCTGCTTAAGCTTCACCTTATATTCATCATCACTTCCTGTTGCGTTATCATTTTTAAGATACCGAGAATTGATGAATTTACAGATATTCTCATCTTCATGAAGTGTATCTCTGATAGCAACGAGAAAAAGCATCGTTGTTGTAATACGCTGCTGTCCATCGATCAGTACGAGTTTATTTGGTTCACCGAAATTTGTTTCGTCCTGAAAAAAGGTGATTGAACCAAAGAAGTGCTCATCTTCGATTCCGTTCATATTGTTATCGCAGGTCTTTTTTACATCTTCAAAGAAAACCTTGCACTGCGCATCGGTCCACTCGTAATTACGCTGGTATGGAGGAATGAAAAATGTTACGTCCTGATTTGACAGAAGATTTAATAATTTTTGTTCCAGTGGGGTCATGTTTTAGCCTTCCTTATATTCTTTAAACAATCTGGATTCATTTGAGCGCCAGTTATAGATCCCTCTTAACTTCCAGCCTTTTTGACATTCAACCAATCAGCAGCCAGTAGCGGTCTCACTTACACATTACTGGCTGTTTTCTTTATTCTGTCTCGATTTCGCTTTTGTGATATATTTACATATAAAACTCGTCTTTGTAAGGAATATACACAAATGTACGCCTTTGTGAGGAATACTACGCAAATTTTGTGAGTACAATATATCACAAAGAAAAATGCACCTACTCAACAAGCACGATTTTTCAAGCTTTTGAAAAATATGCTTTGTGAAAGATTTACGCAAAATGTCAATTACACCACCAATTTCAATCAAAGATAATGAGCGGAAATAAATTCCGCTCATTATACATATATTCAATATTGGACTTGATATCTTAACATTTTGTTTCTCTTATATTAACTATCATGATTTGCAGAAGAATATTCTGCCCATACACTTTCTCGATTTTCAGAAAATTTATCAACTTCCTGAATCAATGTAAAACATGTACGTTCAAAACGTGGTTTCAGTATTTTATATTCCGTTACAGGTTCAAATTTCAATTCACGCTGATAATAACTAACTAACTGCAATACATCTTCTTTTTTTTCGTCTTCATCGTCTGCATAAGGGTCAAAATCCTGTGTATACATAACTGGCATCGCAGGTTTTTGTTGATTCATTTCTGAGTTATCTGCCGCAAACAGATAAACATATCTGCATCCAACAGCATCTGCAATTTTGAGCAGGCGAGGGACAATAATCTCCCAAAATATATATATGCCAATTTTGAAATTAAGCTTAATATCAGGATGATAATTTTTGTTTCTGCACAAAAACTTTATATCAATTGCCGGGAATGTGTCTTGAACATTCGTTGTATGTTCTTGCTCCGCTGTTTTTGCGAATCGCTCATTCTCTTCCTGCTTTCCTACAGCTTTATCTTCTGCAAGACCAAGAAGATAAGTTGCTCTATCCGGATCATTTGCTGCACTGATGAGATCCTCCATTGCAATCCTAAACCTGCTTTCTGCATCGTTCTGTTGCCCGCTGGGATTGTTCCCATTCTCCAGATCCTGAATGGCTGTGATATATCTTTCAAACGGGTCTTTTTCTGCATCAGAAAGGTTTGCTCCGCCTAACTCACTGTAAATAATACCGCAATTTATGGCAAAATAGTACACGATTTCCTTAGTTATCTTGTCCTTAACAAGATACACCTTTGTATTCCTGTTTTCATCGTCTTCCCATGCATCATTAATCAGATATTCTGCAATTCTGCTACCGCATGCCGCCTGCTCAAATTGTTCGATAGCCTTTTTATCTCGTCCTGAACGCAAAGTTTCCAGCGTCAGCCTTTCTGAAAGAAATTTTTTCTGCTCCTCAATATTCCCTTCCTCAATATTCACTGCTGATCCCTCATTTGTAAAATAATAAGCCCACAGACATGTGTCCATGGGCTATTTTTAATACAGCGTTCTTAATACTACTCCGCGCCTGCGTGCTTTTTCTCGTACTGCATCGACTCTGATTGCACTTAGACGCATCTTTTCTTTGCAGGGGTCTCCTGGTCTTAGCCCCTTACGGGCGTTCAACCATGAGTATTCGCAATGAGATAACGAGCTCAGTGTCCAGGCATCATATTTATCATAGCGGTTAAAAACACTGTCTACCAGAGTAGTTTCTTTCTCTGTAAGTGTACCATAATCACCAGAGAACATATGTCCTGTTAGATACTCTTCTCTTACTTCCAAAAGTACTGGGCCATATTTCCATGCTTCAAAGGTTCCATCAAAAAGCGGAGGAGCATCTTCCGAGCCCATAACAGACTCCCTTAATGAAAAGTACATCATCTTATGCATTTTCATCTGATCCATCGAGCTGTGATGCTTTTTCTTGTTAAGAACATCCAGATGTTTTGCTACTGCCAATGTCTGTGCCATCTTGTCTCCTCCTTTCTTGTATTGCTTTCGTTCAATTTCTTGATTTTATTATACGCCATTGATCTGATAGTTTCTATAACAAACTCAAAATAACGGTCATTTTTTTACAGAGAGATCCTATATACACTGTACAATTCTGCTTTACGGTTCTTAATGTGTAGGAAAGCAACCTCTTCGGAGGGGCTGGAGAGGTCAATGTGATGTCACATTTATTCAATGTTTTTGATATAAAGGAGCCAAACATGTATTGTATATACGCCACCAGTCTGTGAAGAAAGGCACAGAATATGAAAAACTCAAAGAATCAGTTAAAGAATCCCAAGGCTACAAAGAAAATGGATCTGTCAGACAGAGCTGCCATTGAACTGGGGCTCTGCAGAAAGGAGGACTTCCGGACGATTGCCGAAAAGATTGGCAGGCATCCGTCCACGATTGCCCGTGAGGTGAAAGCCAACCGGTCGTTTACCAACGGATCTTATCCGTTCAGCAATGACTGCCATGAGGCAAAATACTGTACGAAGCTGCATGTCTGTGGGGATGAATCCTGCGATATGTACTGCCGCATGTGCATCAAAAACTGCCATGAATACTGCAGTCAGTACCGGTCTGTCTCTTGCCATGAATATCAGGAGCCGCACTATGTCTGCAACGCCTGCAGCAACCGCAAATACTGCACGAATGACAGATACTTCTACAGCGCCAAGTATGCTGAAAATTATGCAAAACGGCGGGCTTCTGCAGCTCACAGCGGCCGTCATATGTCAGATGAGGAATTCCGTGTCATGGACGAGATTGTACAGAAAAACATCAGAAAGGGGCGTCCTCTGACAAATATCTGTATGGAGAATGCCGAGAAAATCCCGGTCTCATCCAGGCATCTTTACCGTCTGATCGATCAGGGCGTAATGAGTACCAGAAACATTGATCTACGCAGAAAAGCCGGCTACAAACACCGCAGGAAAAAGAAGGATTCCCTGCCGCGGTCCGAACAAAAATGCCGCATGGGACGCACATACGCCGATTTTCTGGCTTACATGGAGGGAAAATCCGATGCCGGTGTCGTGGAAATGGATACGGTAAGAGGTGCGCGTGGCAAGGGTTCTGTACTGCTTACCATGCTCTTCCGCCGCAATGCCGTGATGCTGATTTTTATCATGCCGGATGGGACGCAGGAGTCTGTAAAACGGTGGTTTGACTTTCTGGAAGAAACACTCGGGCTGGATGCATTCCGTCGTTTGTTCGGGATTATTCTGACGGATAACGGCGCTGAATTTAAAGGAGTGGACAATCTGGAACTTACACCGGAAGGACTCATTCGGACCAGTATTTTCTACTGTGATCCTATGAGTTCCGGACAGAAAGGACGGCTGGAAAAGAACCATGAATATATCCGCTATGTGCTTCCGAAGGGATCAAATTTCAACGGTTATACGCAGAAGGACATGACAGTTCTGGTAAATCACATCAACTCAACAGCCAGAAAAAGCCTCGATTTTCAGGCTCCCTATGACTTAATCTCCTGTAGTGACAATGACATGAATCTCCTGATGAATGTACTCGGACTGAAACGGATTCCGGAGGAAAAGGTCAATCTTACTCCGGAACTTTTAAAGCCCGATAAAATGAAAAAGCGCTTACAAATAGAAGCAGAACAGACTGCCGATGCAGAAAGCAGACCGGTTGCAGAAAGGTAATTCTCCTCTTCTGCTGCATACACGATAAGACACTGCAGATCATATCTTTCAGGTACTCACAGATGGTGGAAACTGGCTCAAAAATGGTGGTGATTATTCTGATGCGCCGGAGGCGCCTGTCCGGATAGTTGGGAAGCACCTG
>ERZ1035014.264-NODE-264-length-26736-cov-9.449646_pt1 | contig 26736 bp, 25 predicted proteins | sample MGYA00520620_ERZ1035014 | MGnify/ENA primary metagenome ERZ1035014 (study PRJEB33766, sample SAMN09781744) | gut metagenome | biome: gut microbiome | host: Homo sapiens | place: Madagascar | study: EMG produced TPA metagenomics assembly of the PRJNA485056 data set...
GTAGAACAATTGCTAGGAATATGGTTCGATACTGAACCAACAAGAAAAGATAATCAAAAAAAGATGGAATTTGATATAATCGTCCCTTCTCTATCCGATTCAAAACAGGTTGATTTAGCCAATAGCTTAAATTCACACGATATTAAAGTATATCCATTTGATGATAAAGAACTTATTGAAAATAAATTTAGCTTTGATGCTGCTTAAAAAGTTGCTCTCTCTTTTCTTAATCAAAAATTAAACCCGTATCATTAATTATTGCGGTACGGGTTTTAATAAGAGTTTTAAAAGAACATCAGTTTTATCTAATGCAAAATAAAAAAGCACTTTTTACAGTGCTTTTCCTGCGGTGCATCCCTGAGTTAAATACTCTTGGGGTGCCCGTGCCGAGCGCGCATCAAGATTTCCAAGGAGGTTTTTATGGCATCAATTAAGAAGCGTGGTAAAACTTGGTATGTCAGATTTTCTAAAAGAGAAATACGCTGGAATCCAGAAAAGCAGCAGCATGTTTCCGTATTAAAGCAAAAATCAAAAGGTGGCTTTAAAACCAAAGCAGAAGCACAACAATATGGAATTAAAATGGAAGCCGCTTCAATTTCAGGTGTTGATGTCACCAAGAATCCTGTTTTTGCTGACTATATGCAGAAATGGTTTGAAACCTATAAACTGCCTAACTGTTCCCCTGCTACTCGTACTAAGTATAATTATGAAATAAATTTGGTTAGACACTATTTTGGTGATTTAACCATCAAAGATATAACTAGAACTAAATACCAGGAATTTATTAACTTTACAGCTAAGGAACATGCACCAGTTACCGTAAAGAAATTGAATGGTAGTGTTAGAGCTTGTGTTAATTCAGCTATTATTGATGGACTTATATCAGCTGATTTTACTAAGCAAGTTCAAGTCCATGGTAATAAAGATAGAGAATTAGCCGTTACATATCTAAACATCGAAGAAATAAAAAGATTAACTCAAACCACTATTAGTAATTTAGATATCAGCATACCATCTCGTTACATGGTTCTGACTGCAATTTTCACTGGTGCAAGACTAGGTGAAATATCCGGTTTACAATGGAATGATATAGATTTTGCAAATAATATTATTGATATAAATAAATCATGGAATTGGCAACGTAAGAGAATGGGACCAACTAAAAATAAAAGTTCTATACGTAAAATCAAGGTTAATGATTTTTTGCTCGAACGACTCAATGATTTAAGAGCTAATAACTGCAAATTTGTTTTTGGTAATCCTGCAGAGAATAATCTGCCACCTACTTCTGCGACTGCAAATTCAACTTTGAGAAGTCTACTAAAAGATGCTAACATCAATAAGAATATTCACTTTCATAGTTTAAGACATATCCACGTTGCATATTTAATTAAGAAGCATGTAGATATTGTGGCTATTAGTCAGAGATTAGGACATAGTAATGTTGCCACAACTTTAAAATATTATGCTTACTTAATTGATGAGCTTAAGAAATCAGAAGATAATAAAATAATCTCTGATTTAAATGAGCTATCAAAATGATATAATTAATTTACTTAAAAATAGCTGTTGCACAAATGTTGCACAGCACCTTATAGAAAGCTTGATATATCAGCATTTATAGTTACTGAAAAGGAAAATAAATGGATCAATTAGATCCAAAATATAGAGTTTTAGAAATATTTGAAAGCTCTGAAACCTTGTTTTAATAGTATTTGATGCTTTAACAAAACATAGAAATTTTAAAGCTGTTGCACAAATGTTGCACAAAAAAGCCACCCCAGGAATTTTTCCTAGAGTGGCTTAATTAGTAAAATAGATGTAATTTTAATCTCATTAGGGAAACGAGATGTTCAAAATTATATCATGAATAAATTAAAAAAGCCACCCTAGAGGGATATTCCTCCAGAGTGGCTTTTTCTATAGATTTAGAGTTTAGAGAGGTTGATTTTTCGCCTCCTTTATTTAACTATTTCTGTGAATTTAGCTGGTACCCATTGCTCGTTAGTACCAATTCTATAGCACTTCATTCCTTTGATGATTTTAACACTCCACACCTTCCAGCGTGTATTAGTTGAAATGTATTTTTGATAATGCCCTTTAGAATCTAGCAATCTTACCTTGTAATTAGGATTGCCATACAAGACAGGAACATAACAAATGTTTGGGGTTTGGGGTTTAGATTTTGGCTTAGTAACCACCTTTTTAGCTGGCACTTTAACAGCATCAGTAATAAGTTCCTTTAGAGTGATATTACCGTCTACACTTAACCCACACCAGTTATCGGTAAATTGCCAGATGGCTACACCGTTCATAGATGGAAAGTAATTAAAATCAGGTTTATCAATTCTACTCGTAGTTGCATAAGAAGCAATCCACAAGCAAGTGCCGTACTTTTTTATGATTTTAGCGGTATCAACATATTGTCTAAAGATTGACGCACTAGAGTATAAGCCCACCTTGTACCCAGCCTTATGGCACACCTTCATAAAAGCCAAAATTGCCTTTGTATTGGAGTAGGCGGAGTTGATAACTACATTGCCATCGCCTGTCTCCCAATCAAGCCACAAATAGCGCTTCTTGCTGATATTAAGCTTCTTAGCATGGGACACAAAGAACTTGGCTTCCATTTTAGCACGTCCAACATTGTTGCCAAACGTGGCAAAGTGATAAGCGTGCAGATACATATGATTATCGTGAGCAGACTTGACTTGAGCGCTTGCTTTGGGATTTATATAACCTAGTCCTTCTGTTGCCTTAACAATCACTTGGCGCGCCCCAGCACGCTTATATGCGCTCATATCAGTTGACTGATAAACAGCAACATCAACAACGAAGTCTCTAGTTGCCATTCACAGTCACGTCCTTAGCTGGTTCTTCTGGTGCTTCTGGTTGCACAATGTCCTTTTCAGGAACGTTTTGTGCAATTTCAGGTTCAGTTGGCTTTACGTCTTGATTTGCAATATTCATTGCATTAACAGCTTTTTCGATAGCACCATTTACTTCGTTAGGAGTTACGCCTTTAATCCCAAACCAAGACAAGGCTTGCTGAATGATTTCACTTGCAAACTCACGTTTTTCTTTACCACTACCTCCAATATACTCTGCTTCATGAACTGCGTTAGTTGCTAACTTGCCTAACACGTCTAAAGCTTGACCTGCCTTAGTGGTTGTATTGATCTTAGACTTATTACGTGCATAAACACCTGCAATAATAGCAAGCAAGTAACTTGCCACTGTAATACCTAAATAAATCCAATCTTTAGTCGTCATTATTTTGCCCCCAAATCTTTAATGCGTAACTCCAAGACCTTAGCGTATCTAGCCATTACTCGCTTTTGTTCCTTCAAAAGTTCACGTTGCGTAGCTGATAGGGTCTTTTTGTTTTGCTTTGACAAAAACTTTGAAAGCTTAGTACGCTTAGCATTTAACTTTGTCAATTCTTTTTTTAATCGTTCACTTTTCATTTTGCTTTTCCTTTCCGTCAAAAAAAGCATCCTTTTCAGATGCTTTTAGTTTCACTATTTCGATTTCTTTTTCATTGAGCTGGTCTTTCAGCTCTTCAACCTCTGCCTGTTTTTGCTGGTAAAGTTTTTCATAGTGGTTACGGTCTTCTTTGATTTGACCATACAGCCACTTGACACCAGCTCCGACAGTCGCAAGTATACCTACAACATAAGGTAGTGCTTTTAAAAATTCCACTTAGCACCACCTTTTCTTAGTATGACCGCTTTTTACTTTTTCCAATAATGGAAAAATCAAAGAGTAGTACGATTATTTCCAAAAATCCCGCAGTAAACATATGTGGTTGACCGCTTACGTATCCATGACAGAACTCTGCAGTTGCTTCAAGTGCCAGCAATCCTGCTGTAATGACTAATAGGTTGCGGTTTACTGCAATCTTATTTCGATTATCCAGTGCCCACTTGATAACCAAAATTCCGATAATCATAAAGATTCCGCCAATCAAGTCATCATTTAAAAAAGCCACCGCAAATGGTGGCCAAAAAAAGTAATAGTCATTACAGATTAGGATTAAGCCTATGCCAACTAAGGCAAGACCCAAAATAATGTGTTGTGGGTGCATAAAGGAAAATAGCTTATTCTTCATGATTTATCGCCTCTATTGCTTTGGCTCAGTAGTCGGTTGTGAACCTGTGGTAGTAGTACCAGTTGGCTTGCTATCTGTGGTAGTAGTGCCAGTTGGTTGGTTATCTGTGGTTTGTGCAGACGTTGTACCAGTAGTTTCAGTAGCAGGAGCAGTGCCAGTAGGTGTAGTGCCACCTGTTTGTGTCGTTGCTGGTTGAGCAGGCGTTGTTGATTGAGGACTAGTTGTGTTGTCTGTGCTTAACCAATTATCCATTAAACGAGTTCTCCCCAAAATAAACGCTTGAATTTGGCTGTAGCTAGTATCTGGAGCAGATGGATTGTCTGGCCAGCGCTTCAAGTCTTTCTCGTATTCACTTTCTGGAATTGAATTAATGAACTCTTTGTAAACAGCACAAACTTTTTCAGTAGTCCAAACTGTTTGTCTAAGATATTGCCACTGCTTTTTAATTTCTGGGAACATTAATTTAAGTACACGCTTAAATAACAAATTTGTATCGTTATTAGTTACAAATTTTGCTTTATCAAGATGTCTCACATCAAATGCGTCATCATAAATTGTATGATTTTTAATCATTCCCTGAAATTCATCGCCCCATGTACTGTCCATGTCGTAAGGCAACATGTAATAGGATTTGCCTTGATCATAAGTTGCCAATAATAAAGACTTACAGTAATAGTCATATTCGTTTGAATAAATACCAAAAAGCATAGTATTAATAACTGACTTAACATCAACGTAAGTGTGCAAATCCTTTACAAAATCTGCATCTGAAGATTGATTAATCCAGTCAATAAATTTAGCAAAATTTACTTGGACGGTTGGATCAACTTGATCTTGAATCTCAGTACTCCACATCTTGCCGTCAATAACAGAACCAGTATCTGCGAAAAACATGTGATCTGGAGTTTTTTGTCCAACTGAAATGACTTCATGGGCTTTGTTATCACTATCCATGCCAAAAGTTTTATCGTCCTTTTTAGTGTTCCAAGTATACATGCCGTGATACTCGCCATTGATATATAACTCAATCGGGAAGCCTTCCATTTGCCCCATATTTTGTGATTTACCTAGAGCCTGCTCAATATTTTCATCTGCAATTGGAGTTACTCTTTCGGCATCAGCCACGAGCTTAGCACCCATCAAATTTCTTGATTGAGTAAAATCAACCCAATTGGCTTTTAAGTTAAATTTGGAGTTTTTATCCCAGTCTGATTTAGGACGTAACTCAAGTTTTTTCTTGCAATCAGAATCTTGATAGAGCTTGATCTTGAAGTTCTTTTTGTCAAACATTCTTGAAGAGTTGCCTTGAATACCAATTTGTAAATATCCCTCAGAATGGGTTATTCCTTTGACAAATTCAAACGAACCGTTTTCCCATTTGTCTCCAATCTCGTTTGCAACGTTAACTTTCATCACAGGAATTGCTGGTATTTCTTCTTGTTCTTCACCCCAAAATGGCTTAAGTTTTTTATCAAAGTTAAGTTGTGGGCGAGCAAACTGAATTTGCACTTTCCCGCCAATATAAACAAAAACCTGAATATATGAAATATTATCAGGAATAGCTATATTTTCTCTAATATTTTGAATATATTCATTTGATGGCACTATGGTTAATACTTCTTTGGATACTACTTGACCTTTATTGTCTACATAGTTAATCCCCCATACTGCAGTTCCGCCTTGTGAATTGCATTTTGTTAACGCACCTAAACTGTAAATTTTATGTTCATAAACGGGGATAAAATTGGTTTGAAAACTTATTCTTCCATCTCCGCTAGTACTTACAAGTGTAACTGGATTAGAAGCATTCAATGAATTATGCGTGTCAATATAACCATCTGCATTATTTATAGCAACAAATTGCCACCCATCTTGAGTTATAAAATTAGCATTAGGAATAATATTATCTGGACTAGAGAAATTATGAATTTCACTAAGATCACGAGTTCCATTGACACTTGCATAAGTAACTTGTGGCTTAGCTACTCTAATATTGCCTTCGCCTACCAAACAAACCCAGAATTTATAAGTAACAGCATCAGTTGGGATATGCACATTATTCATTGTTGGATAAGAAGTATCTAATGAAATATCATTATAAGCTACATGATCAGTTTTATTGCTGTTAGCATCAAAGAAATCAATACCAATGGTTGCTGATCCTGTACTATCTGGTTGATGAAAATATTGGATTAGAGCTTTAAAGCTTAAAATTGATTGACCGTTAACAGGAATAAAATCAGATTCTGCGCTAATTGTTTCATCGTTGGCGGCATTAAGACTCATGACATTGCATCCGTTTACCCATGTATCAGGGAAAAAACTGCCATTTGCTTTACCAGTTATTCCAGTAAAATTCCAGCCTGTAGCTCCTCTAAAATCGGGATTTGGTAATGCATTATCTGGATTAGAAGAAATTTTAATAGCATCATTAACGGAATAAGCACCATTATTTGTAGTAAAAGTAACTTGAGGTTTAGCAAATCTCAAATTGCCTTCGCCACTTAGCCAAGCCCAAAATACAAAAGTTACAGCACCATTAGGAATTTTAATACCATTTAAATGTGCTTTGCCTATGCCCTGTACAATATTATTGTAAGCAATATGATCTAATTGATTATTATTAGCATCATAGAAGTCAACTCCAATAGCAGTTGTGCCCGTACTAGATGGTTGATGGTAGTAACGTGTTAAAGCACTAAAACTCAAAAACGTATTATTGTTAGTAGGAATGGAATCAGATTGAGCTGTAATAGTCTCCGCATTTGCGGCATTAAGGCTAATTACATTAGCACCATCAGCCCAATTATCTTGAAAAATACTGCCATTAGCTTTACCAGTAATATTAGTAAACTCCCAGCCAGTTCCATTTCTAAAATCAGAATTAATTAATACATTCTCTGGATTACTTTGTGTAGCTTGCGCTTCTTGGATAGTATACGCACCAGTTTTAGCAGTGAAAGTGGCGTGTGGTGCTCCCACTCTAAGGTTGCCTTCGCCACGTAGCCAAGCCCAAAAACTGATATTAGCTGCTAAATCACTAAGATAATAAGCATCAATTGGCGTTGTATTAATTCCCCAATTTACATTTTGACTGACATGATCAATCTGCTTTCCAGTTGCGTCAAATACATCAAAGCCAATAACTGCCGAACCTGTACTAGATGGTTGATGGAAGTAACGCGTTAAGGCTTTAAAACTCAGAACCGTTTGACCATTAACAGGGACAAGATCAGATTGAAAAGAAATTTCTTCATTTTCCGCAGCATTTAAATTAGCAACTCTTTTACACTGCATATCTGACGAAACAATAATGTTCCCGTTAGCATTGCCAGTTGCATTAACAAACGACCAGCTTAAAGCGTTGTCTTCAAAGTCGGGATTAGGAATAATATTGTCTGAATTTGAAAGAAATGAATCTTTAAGCTTAGGATCAATATCTGCAAATGCAAAAGCTCCCAAATCTAACCATTGGCCATTGAAATAAACCCACTTATGTCCGGTATCTGCAGTAATACATACATCTTGAGTTCCGTTTGGGTTAGAATTTCGCATATCTGCTTCGCTAGGATACCAAGTTGGCTTGAAATTCATTTGACCTAAACGATTAACAATTTGACTAGCTAAAGCATTATATTTATCCAGCGTCACAATATTGTGAGCCTTAATATACTCAATTGTATCATTGATTAATCGATTAAGACTATCTTGACTAGCTCTGGTAGCATCTGCTTCTGCTTTTACAGCTATAACTGCATCATGAGCATTTTTAGTTTCGGACTCATAAGTATTCCGTGCATCATCAATGACTTGTTGAAGCTGTGTTTGATAGTCTTTGTCGTGCTGGTCAAGCTTAACCTTGAAGTTTTGCAAAGCCTTATCCAAATCACTGATATAGACATCGCACGCATGGCCCATTTGAGCAATGCTAGGCAACACTCTAAACCAGACAGTTACCCCAGAAATATGTGGCTGGCTTGAATCATCACGATCATCTAAAAGACCAATGTAGCCCTTAAAAATACCGTCTCGAGGGAACATTTGCTCAGGGAAATAGTAAGTTGCTCTGCCACCTGATTGGCAGTCGCTAGGGTCGCCTGTGTAGCGCACAGTTGCGGCATCAGGGGCAAGTTGCAAGTCTTTTTTGTCGTCAAAACTGTAGTTGCCGACATTGCCTTCAATGTAAGGCTTCATGCCAGTAGTATCCAGCAGTCTGCCTTGATAAGTCCATACGACTTGCAAGCCAAAACGATTGTCGCCCACACGCCCCTTAAAATAAGGTGTTAAATCCCAGATTTCTGAGCCTTCTTTTGCTAAATCCATTTTGATTCGGTAAAAACGCCCATTGTTGTCGTGGGTTACTTTTGTTTCTTCTACCATAAAAATTCCTTTCTAATTAATATCATGAGGGAGTGTAGGATCACTCTCTTCGATAACTACGCCATTATTATCATCAACTACGTGTGTATCATTAATATCTTCAGATACCGGCGTAGTGTCAGTAGGCAACTCATCAGTATCGTTGATATAGACAGCATTAAACACTGCATCTTCCAGCTTACTAATCCGAGCGTCTTGCTTTTCAATAGTTTCATTATCTTTGGTATGTTGTTCTTTTAAATTATTAAAAGATTCTTGCAATTGATGAATTTCATCTCGATGGTTATTAAGATTCTCTTCTAATGTATTCAGCAAGCCTTCAACCTTATCAAACTCAGTATTACCATTGTGCCAATTCCGGTTAAGGTGTTCACGATAATTGCCATCCTGACTCGCATTAGATTCTTCTTCAAAAATTGCCATCTAACCACCTCATTTCTTCTTGCTAGCACTAAGAGATGCTTTCAAGGCATCAATTTCCGCTTGTTGCTGCTTCAACTTTCTCTTATTACTGTTGATCCGCTTAAGGTTAATGACGTGCCAGTTACCTACGTTGTTACGCATACTGTCGTTGTCGTTAACCAAATCCAAAATGCCGGCATTACTTACCGACAAATCATAAATATCATCATTAAGATCAGCATAAGAATCACGCAACTCCTGAAATTCTCGTTGCTGACGTATTTGATAAAGCACTGGATCAGTTCTGAAATTACCAAAGGTAATCTTGTCAGCAACAGAGTCATCTTCTGGATGTCGTTCAATAGCGGTAATTCTAGCTTTTTGAGCCTTATCTCTATTAAGCTGCATTAGCAGACCTTGATTTCCAAGCTCAACCTCGCCATGAATTTTCGAAAAAGCTTTGAAGTTGCTACCGGTAACTGTGTAGCTGACCAGCGGTGTATCGTGCACCAGACTTTTCGCCTTTGCCTTAAGCTCATCCATTGTGAAGTTAGATTTGTAATAAACGGTTTTTGCATCGATCACCGGATACCCTTCTTGTTCAACCAATGGTGAGGTATAGGTGAAGTGATTTTTATACTGAACACCATGAGTTGTTTTAGTAGTCTTTTTAACTGTTGAGGTAGGAACCTTCTTACCATCAATGGTTACACTCAGCACCTTCTTCTCGTATTTTCTCTTATACCGGCTTCGAGTCGTTAACTCTTTACGTTCCTTCTTATATCCAGGCTTTTTGATTTTGCTGGACTTCTTTTTAAAAGAATTTGTTTCTTTAGCAGCATGGCTTACTGAAGATTTTCTGGTTTTCTTCGGATTGGAGTAAACCGTGATCTTAGTAGTGATGTTGCTGTAATTTTCTTCCTTGTCAATCTTTTGGCAATTAACCTTGTCAACAAAGTAAAATGAATCTTTTTTGCCAATCTTCTTATCAATAATGCAGGTCAGGTTGTCCCATTTATACTCAAAACCAAAATCAGTAGCCAACTTCTTTAATAAAACGTCAGCATAGCCTTTTCCAAAACCGTCTGGATAGGAATACATCTTCTTTTTAAGACTTTCATCGCATTTTACCTTGATACCTGTACCCTTAAAGAGAAAATCTAGACAGGCAGATAATGAAATCTTGTCATCAACTTTTTTAGTAATGACCGTCTTTTTATCTTTTTTAACGACTGATTTATCCCTTATAACAGTTTCTCCGGTTTTGGTTGTATGAGGAACTTTCTCAGTTACTCTGTATTTAATAATTTCCGTCTTAGGTATCTTTTTGGTCTTACCGTGAAGCAACTTGCCAATGTACTTCCAGTGCAATTTCTTTGCTATCTGAATACCGGTAACTGTGACTGCAGGAGGATCAGTTGAATCATCAATTTTGGGCTCCTGTAAATAAAAACGTTGGCCACGGCACACAATTTCAGAAAAAGGCATGATCATTGTTTCAGCTAAGCGGTTATTAACAAAATCATTGTTAACGGGATGCAGTCTATCCAACTTGGCATTGGTTGCTGAATAAAAATTCACCGTGATAGTCGATAAACTACCCAGGTTTTCATTGATAGTCACGTCATTGGTAACGATGGGAGCCTCATCACCCTTTGGAGTTTTAATGTAAACGCCCATTTCTCACCTCAATAATAAAAACGGAGATCAAAGCTTACCCTCGATGCTCCGTATACATTGAAACTATTCCAACCACGTTCAATATCAATGTGTCCATGATCGGTATTCTTATAGTCAAAATTTCCATCAACCGTGCAGATGTAGCCATCCAATTCCAACCTGCCAAAACTCTTATTGTAAGTAAATTTTGTATGGTTGGTATTATTCTCAATTATGAAATTAGAACCATCTTCTGCATAAATCTTACCGTGCAAGCCTTTAGCCCTCAGAGCTATATTGCCTGGATTGAAGATCTTGATGGTATCTGCATTCGCTATAGAATAAATCGGATTTTCGCCGTTGTGTTCAAAGTGAGTACCAATACCAAAAAATCCAAGAGGATACTGATTAGCTGGAATATTCGAACCAATTTCACCAGTTGAATGTGTGGTTTCAGCGAATCCCTTTGGAAAATACAATGGAATAGATGCTGAACCAAAGCCGGAATTACCACTCATTGTAAAAGTAGGACTACCACTTACTGTTGCTTCCCATCTGATATGAGGAATTTCAGCAAAGTAAATGTAAAAATTATATTCACCATTGAATACTCTTGTTAGGTCCATAAACTTCAACTGCAACCCAGTTACATCACTAGCCATAGTGTTTAACTCTAAGGTTGCAGTTTTTGCTTGCACTTTTCTTGAGGTATCCAGTAGCAAATATTTATTAATCGAAGTACTACTTTGTGTCCAATCTGAGCCCCATGGCTCAAATGTTTTAACATGATACCCTAAGGCATCTAAATCGAATTTTTTACCATTCTTGTGTTGGACAATAACACTAGACAATAGGAATAGCACCTCCCATCTGTGCAATATTAATTTCTTTAGACTGCATGACTTTGGATTTTGGATAAGTCTTGCGTGCTATCACATCACTATCTAATTGAATAGTCATGTTTACATTGCCTTTGACCTGGTTCTCTCTGTCAGTAACATTCTTAACGATCTGTGTTCCACCATCGGCTTGCTTACCTGATGAATTTGCTGAGTACCAACGATAACCATTGGCTGAGCTGTATCTCAAATCGTCAAAATTAAGAATGCTATCCATCTTAGCAGCTAATCCATCAGGATATTTTTGTGCTCGTGCATGAATAGCATCCTTCATCAAATTATCAAAACTTGGCTTATCTGGATTGATGACGTATTCAGTGCCGTCTTCAGCAATTGAAGCTATTTCAGGTGTAAATACCTTGCCACCATTACGGTACCCGTGACCTTGACCTAAATAATAAAGGTTAGAACCATATCTATGCTTGGCATAATTTAATCCAGCAAGTAGGTTATCAAAACCATTCCAGATATTATTGTGGCCACGCAATTTATAAGCAGCAAAAGTACCTGGCTTAACTTGCATCAGACCCATGGCATGACCATCATTTAATCCATCAGTACCGCCCATTGCATGAGGGTTACCACTAGATTCCGTTGCAATTTGTGCTAATACCTTGTTTACCAGTGATCCTGATAAATGAAGCATGGACAAAGCACGCTTAACGGCTGGTCTCCATCTTTGAACACCGTCACCAGATGGGTTAGCCATGTGATCACCAAATAAATCAGCTAACTTGCCAATAAACTTCCAGAATCCATTACCAACCTGTTGGTAGATTCTCTTATTGCTTACGCCCTTAGCTGAATCCTTCTTTGATGATCCTTGAGACAAGCCTTTGATTCTACGGTAGCTTACAGGTCCTGCATGAACTGCAGAGATCTTACCAACACCGATACCTGCTGAAGGACTCTGTGCAGAATAGTAAGTATCTTTACCCATGTAGCCACCAACGTGAGCTGATCCACCATGGCCAAAGAATACTAAATCCCCAGGTTGAGGATGACTTACTGGAACTGTGGCATTAAATTGACTTCCTGAATAGTGAGGTAAATCTACACCTAACTTCTTAGCTGCAGCCATTACCAAACCGGAACAGTCATAAGCGCTTGGACCGGTAGCACCCCAAACGTAAGGCTTACCTTCACCCAGCTTCATCATTTCTGATACAAGCTTACTATTTGCGGTAGCACCGCCATCGTTTAACTTGCCACCAACCATAGACCATAGCTGATTCCACCAAGATAAAGCACCCTTCTTTGCTGTCTTGAACATTCCAGGTGCCAGTTCAGTGAACAAACCTTTGAAGCCGGAATCTTTGAACTTGAAAATAGCATCTAATGCTTGGCTTGGATGAGAAACAATATTCATTGCTTCTTTGAACCATCTGATCAAGCCTTTACCAGCATTGACTGCTCCATTCCAAACACCTTTAGCCCAATCGCTAATACCTGAAAGGAAACCACCTACACCGGTACCCTTAGCAAAATGAGTAGCACCTAACAAGGCTGCAGTTTCTTTTGCTGAAAATACTTCTTGTCCTGGTTCAAGCCATCGTAAGGTATTAACACCAGGAACCAAGCTAAGTGATCCAGAGCGTCTGTCCCAGATCATTTCTTGGTTATTGGTTTCAGGTGAGTCAACACCATCATTCAATAATGCAAGCGTTCTTTGTGTGATCGGTCTTCTTGGCCCAGAGAATGCACCAGTACCAGTTGCCAACTTAACGTGACTAATCTTGCCAATGGTATTAGATTTGCCACCGAAATCATGAATTAATCCATTGATTCCACTGATACCGCCATTGATGATGTCAACTACTCCGTTAATGCCACCGGATGCTTTCTTCTTAATGGAATCCCAGACACCACCGAACCATTTAGCCAGGCCATTCCACATAGAATGCCAGCCATTCTTGATGGATTTGAGGAAACTATCTGTTCCTTTTCTGAGAGATTCCATGCCACCCTTGGCATTACTCCATAAACTACCAGCTTTTTTCTTGGTAGTTCTGACCATATCATTCCAAGTGTTGCTTACATTACGCTTGAGTTTATTCCAGCCAGGCCATTTAGGTGCTCTTAACTTTGGAAACTTGAATTTATGGATGTGGGCACCCATCTTGGCAAGCCAGCCTTTAACATCCAATTTAGGCAAGCGGATCTTTGGCCATTTAAACTTTGGTAAACAAATTTTAGGCCAATGAAATTTAAATCCACCTATTTTCTTTTGGATGTCTTTAAACCAACTGCCTATATCGATCTTAGGTAAATGGAAATTAAACTTTGGAAGTTTTGGCCACTTCAAACTTGAGACCTTGCTTTCAACGTTGTCCTTCCACCACTTACCTAAATCAATTTTGGGTAGGATACCACTTGTTTTTAGTTGCAAATCTTTAGTTGATGGGACTTTGCCATGAACTTGTGGTGTAAATCCGGCTAACCATTTATTTAAACCGTTTTTCTGAGGATCAAGCCAGCCCCAATCAATTTTGGCACTAGTGATGGGTTTAAATTGCTTAGCTAAAGAATCAGTTTGTCCTTTCCACCATTTCTGCAATCCGTTCTGTGGTGTGTTTTTTGGTAACTCAAATCCATTAACTTCAAATTTTCTATTTGAACTTTGCCATTTAAGAAATCCAGAATTTTTAAGAAAATCATAGAATCCATTAGATTGTTGAACAGCTGCTTTGTCTAATCCATTATCACCTGCAGGCATTCTCCAATACCATTTAGGATCATTTAAGTGAGTTATTCCACCCCACATATTTTGTGCAAGCGATGAAACATATTCATCTATGTGATCACCTGCATGAAAAGGATCAGTCAAAATATTTAACGGATTTATAGCAATTTGTCTATGATTAGAGCCATTAGCCTTTTCTTGTGGTGTTCTTTCATCTTTACCCGTTTTAAGATTCACATTTGCAGAAACTTCTACATCATGCCATTTTTTCTTAAAATCAGATACTGATTGAGCCCCAATTTTACCGCCAATTGTAGCTCCTAAAGCTCCCCATTTATAAGCACCAATGCCAGTACCGATTGTTTCACCGATAGCTTCACCAGTAGCCTTTTCTCTAATTTCAGCATCCTTGGTTGTCATAGCGGTATGCAATTTATTGGCAATATCGACACCATTTGCTACAACAGATAAACCAATTGTTGCCTTTCCATATGGGGTTAGTTTTTTTACACCACCTGCGGATTTAATAGATTGCAGGGCTCCATTTAGACTTTTACCGTTTATTCCACCTTTAAGTACATCAAGAACAGTGCCTTTGCCTACTTTTAAATTAGCCAAGGCACGCAATGGACTAAGAACCTTATTTATAGTTCTAATTGCTGCAATAGCAACTATAGCATTAGCAATTGCTTGAATAGCTCCCTTGTGTGTGGCTAATGCATGGAGCACACCTTCCAAGCGCTTTAAAGGAGTTTTGGCTTTATCAGAATTATCACCAGTTAATCCAATAGCATCAGCAATATCAGCAATGATTGTAGCAAAATCGTTCCAAACATCTTTGCCTAATGTTGTAGCAACGATCCAAAGATTCTTGCCTATTTGCTTAATATCCTTGGCATGATCAGCAATATAATCAAATACACGTCCTAACCACTTGTTAAGTGATTCAAGGTCATCATTAAGATTATTAACTAGCTTCTTACTATCGCTTCCTTCACCCGCAAAAGCATTAACCACTTTGTTCATTCCTTCTGCAGATGTAGCACCCAGCTTTTCGAATTCTTTGTTGGTTTTCTTAGAGGTAATCCAATTAGTAATGGTACCGATTATTGGATTTGCTGCTTTAGCGAATGGCTGAGTAAGCTGACCTAATAATACAGGTACAGTTGATTTGATCGTTCTGATCATACCAGGAATGGTTTTAGAGAAGTTCTCCGTAGCACCAGCATATTGCTTACCCATCTTGATCAAAACGTTGTTCATGATATCAGACGTAATCTTTCCGTGAGATATCATGTCGTTCAACTGCTCCATGGATAACTTATGGTTATGAGTTTGCAAACGCATGTAGTCCCGTAATTCTTCCTTAAACTTTGGAAATACGTTTTGAATACTCATTAAGTCCATGGCTTGAGCTTTTCCGTTACCAATCATTTGAGAGTATTGAACGGAGAAGTTAGCAATAGCAGCATCATCTACACCAAAGGCATCCTGCAAAGTAAGAATTGACTTAGTTAACTTACCGGTTTCACTTGCTGAGTTAGTAACTGCATAAAGTTTCTGATTAAGTTGATCAACCATCTTGGTTGAGTTATTAGCAGCAAGAGCCATCTTGTTGGTCATATCGACCATAGCCTGACCTTTACGTGCACTACCAGTCAATGTAGTCCACGATGCAAGCATGGTTTGTTGCTCTAACGCATAATCTTTACCAGCACTAATTGCTCTGCCAATCCAGCCAGTTAAGTGAGACCATACCGAAGTAACGGCATTAGAAGCCAAACTACCAATGAATGTGCCCTTAATAATGCTACCTAAGTGACCAACACTGCTTTCAGTTTCTTTAGATTTACCTTTGATAGTACCTAAGATGTTACTAATGTGATCAGTAACAGTGAGTTTAGTGTTGTGTTCTTTAGGAATATGAGCAGTTCTGGTATTAAAGTCCCTGATCTTTCGATTGGCTTCATTGGTGTCAGCATTAACTTTTACCTTAGTTTCACCACTGAGCTTTCTCTTTTTTTCGTCAAGGTCTTTAATCTTGGCATCAGCTTCGTTAGTATCTGCACCAACTTTAACTTTGGTGGTTTTACCAAGCTTATTTTTAATATGTTGATCAGTATTATCGGCTGTTTGTTTAACCTTCTCACTGTTTTCTTTAAAGGAGGATTCCATTTGTTTACCGGTATCCTTACCAACGCCACTCAGAATTTTATTCATCTGTTTGACATCAGACACCAGGTCTTCAATCGGAACATCAAAGCCGATCGTTATTGTACCGTCATCGGCCATCAGCTACCTCCTTTCAATCCAAACATGGAAGCTAAACTTGAAGCATTGTTCTTCATCTGATCGAGTCGTGGATCTTTAAGTGCAAAGTATCTTTGTGCATCAAGAATGTCAGTCTTTTCTTCTGCTGACATATCAGACTTGATCTCTTTTTGTCTGATCTCAACAATCTTCTTGAAGTAGGTCTTAGAAGTTAATCCATTGAATAGTGCCTTAAACTCACACCACTGCATTTTTCCAACTTCTTTGTGTAGATCAATTCCATAATCCTGCCAAAATGATGCATAAATGGCACCTGCATCCCTCTTCCAGTCAAAAATACGCTCCTTATCAACAGCTTCATCATCGCTGTCCTCATACTTGCCGTATGGTTCGTCCTTAATCTCAGATATGATTATCTTGAAAACTTCTTCAAAAAAATAATCATCTTTAGGTAATCTTCCTAAAAGATGATCTATGGTTTCATTTCTCTCACCTAAGAATAACTGAACGGCTTTGAGCGTTTTTTCATTTGAACTAAGGGAATCATCCTCAATCACTTGAAGAAACGACAGCACACGATCAAAGGCTAAATCTAGAGTACATTTGAAATCGCCCCACACCACGGTAGTGCGACCATTATCTGTTAGACTTAGCATTTTTACTCACCTAGATTAAAAATTAGTCATATCTTGACCAGCAGGTTGTGTAAAGTGCTTAGCTGCTTTCTTCAATTGGTTTTGCATCTTACGCTTTGTCTTTTCGTTATTGATATCCTTGATAGCTTCTTGTGCCATATCGTTCAATGTACCGATAACTGCTGCAATTGCTGTAGTATCGTGGTTATATACCTTGTACATCAACTTACCAATGCCCTTTTCACCAAGCACATCATCTGCAAGCTTTTCAGTAGCATCTCTAGCATCATCAAAGGCTTGATTAACAACCTTAGTAGCTTCTTCAGGAGTCATAGCAGCTAAAGCTTCATCACTGGTCTTGTCATCATACTTAAGACCGATCTTACGAAGTTCTAGCATTGCACGGTTGACCTTCTTTGCGTATGGGTCATTAAAAACAATCGTGAACTTCTTATCCTTGATCCCTGGTAACATGATTGTCTTCTTGTTATCAATATTGATTCTTGAACCTAAATTAATTACAGCCATTTAAAATATCCTTTCTCACGTCTCATATCACTCGTCTCTGTGACATTAAATTATTTATTGCCTTCAGTAGTTGTGCCTGTTCCACTGTTCTTAGTTAATGGAGTGGCATGAGTACCAGTTGGATTAGTTGCTGCATCTTCGTTAACGACAGCCTTTGGTTCATCTGAGCCAGTTGCTGCAGTAACTGTAGCGTTAAAGATATATGGATCATCTGCAGTAGCATCCATAGTTAATACGCCATCAATTTCACGAGGGGCATTATTACGTTGAATAGTGAATGAAATACCCTTCTTTGCGTTAGCAGCGGCACCATTCAACTTAGGGTTAGAAATAGTGCATTGAGCAATGATTGTATGAGTTCTGTCAGCATCGACATAGATCATACGGGTATTACGATAGGTACCGTGTGAGTCAGCAATACTACGCAAGTATTCTTGAAATGCATCACCCATCTTACGGTTACCAGTTACTGAGTAAGAAACATCTGAACCAGTAACGTTGTGGTCAGTAAAGCCGTGGCCATCCATGTAAGCAGTGGAATCAGTAGTATCATTACGAGCTTCATCGATGTTAGAAATACCACCTGATACCCATGCCCATGTTGAACCTGTAGCATCCTTGATATCAGCTTGACCGTTCTTGCCAATCAAAGGCTTGATATCAATAAAAAGATAATCTTGATATTGTTCAGGGTAGCCAGTAGTTGATGGGCCAGTGCCCTTAATTTCTTTAGTGTTTACTGTCATTTAGTTAATCCTTTCTAATTTTGGGTATAAAAATACCAGTACTTGTTGAATTTAAGTACTGGTTAATGTCGTTCTGTAACATGCACTGCAAAACTTAATGTTAGATTTCTTGCACCTGTAAAGTCTTGACCTGCATCATGTGGAGCTTGTACTTCAATAGTTTCAAACTGAAAGCTACCGTTGTGACTAAACAAAGCTCTTGTGTAGCTTAATTGAAGCAATGCATCACGGATTTTGAACATATTCTTAAATAATTGTTCTGCCGTAGGTGCATCAGCATTAAGCATATTGGGTTGTTCTTGCACTGATCTAGCTTGAATTGAGTAATTATAGATCAAATGCTGAGTTCTATCCATTTCCTCCCAATCTAAACTTGGTGGATCAACGGTAAAATTCAAAACATTGTCCTCATTCAACTGATCAGCATAAATAGGCAAGCCGGTTTGATCTTGGATGTAGTCCATCAAACGGTCTTGCAAATCACTTGTGCCAGTTTGCACCATTGATGAATGCCTCCTTAACCTTCTTCATATCCTGCTTGTTTCCTTTTAAACGTAAATCCCAACGTCTACTAGTATTTACATAATCAGGTGCGGTTTCAGCAGTGGTTGTATAGTGGTGAATTCTAAATGGCCCACCATACTTGTTGGTAATAAAGCCATAAAATTGCGCCTTGGCATAAGGCATTGCGTAAATAATGCCAGTACCATCAATTTTTTCAGCAGCTGCATTACGTAAATCACCACTTAATTTAGGCACATACTTCTCCATTGCCTGTTGAGCATCGTTCAAGGCAAGTTTTCTAGCATGTTCAAGGTTTTGCTTGCTATATTTCTTATTTAAGTTGTTCAAATTGATACTAACTTTAATAGGCATCTTCTCACCTCACAAAATCAGCAATTTATATTGATACAATTCATTGCTATGCGGATCTCGATCTTCATTGATCGTTTGAATCGTATAAACAATGCCGTTGTATTCAATCTTTGCTCCAATATCTTCCTTGCTGAAAGTCAGAAACGGAGTAGCTCGATCCTGAATAAATTTTACGATTCCACTTGCTACTACTTTGTTTCCACCCTCAGTTGCTTGAAGTTGGCTTCTCAGGGTTACCACAGCATGATTTACAACTGTTCCAGTATCCTCATAGCTGACTGAATGATAATGGCTGTTAGAGCCTTTCTTTTTTCGATATACAGTAACCGTCTGATTACATCTAAAAAGTGGTGGTTTTAACATATCCATGCACCTCTATATAGCAAACCTGTTTCCAAAAGATATTGTCTGGCTAAATCGTATAAACCATCTCTCGTTAAATCGCTCAAGGTCTTGTCAGTAGTTACGGTAGTGCCATCAATTGAGACAGACTTAATACTTTGTTGGGCAATATCGTAAGCAGTAACAACACCTGTGCTTTTAGCAAAATCGATTTGAACGACCATGGCCATTCGGAACATCTTCACACGATACTCATTCGGATCAGAATCAATATCATGCGTAATATAGAACATTCTAGTTAATGCATTGAATAAAGTCTCAGTAGCCTTTTCAAGATTGTTAAACTCATCTTCATCGGTGACCTGAATGCCACCTAAGTTCTTGTAATCCTCAAAATTAAGCAGCAATTAAGCCACCCTCTTTCTAACTAGTGTGAGCCTGAACCTGAACCAGAGCCTGAAGTTGAACCAGAGCCTGAAGTTGCAGGACTATTGTCAACGCTCATATAAATGCCTTTCTTAGCATTATCCAAAATAATAGCATCGTAGTATGATAAGCCCTTAATAGTGTATCTATTACCATTACGGTCAGTTGATGGGTCAATGACTGATACACTGTCATATTTAACAACAGGCGCAATAACAGTTAATGGAGTCAAAATGAAGTTGATTTGCTTGTTTTCCGTTGCTGTACCAGCTAGTCGATCCTTAGCAACCTTCAAGATTGGAACGCCACCGTCTAATTGACCTACAGATCTGTTAATACCTTGAATTTGCATTTGATTAGTTGAAAATGTTCTAGTTAAACCTTTAGCATTCTTCAAGTTGTTGTAAAACTTACTTGAAACAAACATTACATAGCCACCAGGAATTTCATTGTCAGTCATATATGCATCTGCAGTGTCATATGCTTCCAATGCATTAGTAGCATCAACAGTGTCAGTAACAAAGTTGCTATTAGGATTATCCTTAACTGCATCATATAAAGCTTGTGCTGCTACCTTATCACGATGAGGGACGGTAACTAATCTGTGATGTTCTTCAGTAACATTTGCTACTTGTAAGGCACCATTTTCACTCATATCAAATGAGTCAAGATCGTAAGCAAACCAATCTTCATGGGTTAACCTAACAGTTTCCTTATCAATATTGATAGTTTGACGTGTGTTATCTTGGTTTCTCTTGTATTGAGTCGGTTGCATAAAGCCCGAAAGCTTATTAATTCTTACTTCTTTTGCACCAACAAAGTCGGCAGCAGTTACACCCTTTGCACCAGCAGTTAATGGTTGCCAAATTTGTGAATCTGCAGCATATTCTTTATCGATTCTGGTTAGATCTTTGCTATCTAAAACAATCATTTATCTGATTACCTACTTTCCTTTTTCCATATTCGCTTGAATAATATCAACAATCGATTTTTCACCCTTGTTATCAGTGTTGCTAGGATTTCCTTTAGCACCAAACTCAACATTGGGTTTAGATTCGGAATTGAATAAATAGCTGTCTGATTTCTTGATACTGTCGATTTGATCGCTGATACCAATGAGTTGACCATTATCATCAAGCGAGACCTTATCTAAATCGAGTAATGCTTCAACGGCCTTAGAATTCTTAGCTCCCGCATCCCTCAAAGCATTGCCTACTGCAAAGTTCTTTCTTTGAGTAGCAATTTGATCCTTTAATTTCTTTTCTCGTTCTTGACTATCACTCATAGCCTTATCAAGTTTGGCTTGCAATTCTTCATTGTCACCAGCCACTTTCTTCAAATCCTTCAATTGCTTAGCATTTGAAGTAATTTGTTCATTTAAGCTGTCATTGGTTGATTGGAGTTCAGCATTATTATCTTTGAGTTGCTGAACATCCTTATCATGCTGATCCATAACCTTATCAGCAATTTCATCGGTCAAACCGAGTTTCTTCAAAAAATCTTTGTCCATTTTTCTTCTCCTAACGTTAGATTTATAAGAGCAAAACAAAAAAGCCTTTTAGCGACATGCTAAGGTCGAAATATTTAATTATCTAAAACTTGAATCTCTGAAATTTTTTCGATTGGAATACCGTTACCAGCATAACGATCAGCACCGTTAGGACTTTTATCATGATCAGTCATGTAAACAATCTCATCTTTACCGCTTTCAGGCTCGTCTTCTGCTGGAGTGGTATCTAAAATAAAGTATTTCTTCTTATGACCATCTTTAAACGTAATAATTACGTTTTTCATGTACGTATAATCATGAATACCCCACAATGAAGTATCCTTAGTTACTTTCATTTCTTTTTCTCCTTAGATTCAGGCGGTGCAGGTACGGCATGACTACCGTTCTTAGACTGCATTAACTTAAGTCGACCAGTCTTGACTGCATTGCCATCCTTATCTTTATAAACGCCAACTATCTTTTTAGCATCTATATATTGATAACTTTGAAAAGCTTGTTTTCTATCGGCTCCCTTTTGAATTATATCATTCAATTCTTTAGGAGAAATAGTGAAGTAACTTGGCTCTGTCTTTCTATTTTCGAGTGCAGCCTTATGTTCTGGAGTACCAAAGATATGACGTGCTTGCTTATCAGGATTGACAGCCAATCTAATGTTTGCTGCTTTTCTGTCGATTTCCTCCATGTTTGGATAAATCTTTTCACGTCCATATTGTCTTGCCAAGAATTTATGCTGCTTAACAAGAGTACGTAACTTAGCCTGATAACCAGATATTTGATGCTGAAACTTAGATGCACCAGAAGGATCACCAACTCTTTCAGCTGATAATTTTTTATACTTCAAAGCACGAATCTTACGTTCATATGCACGTTGCTTAGCTTCAATTTTTCCATTCTTAATAGCTTGTTCAGGATCTACCTGCTTTTGAAAATTGTGACTAACACCTTCGATGTATGGATACAACATATGACGACAGTTAATACCAAATGTACCTGACTTTTCACCATAACCATGATCATAAATCGTAGGATACTTTTTATTGAATCTAGGATCCGACTTTGGAACTATGTTAACTACCTTGCCTTGAATTGGAGCACATGCTGGACGTGCACAAGCATGACTAGTCATTGTAGCTAAGACGGAATCAAACTCTTTCATCGACTGCATACGCACGTCATTAAACGTTCGTGTTGTAGTTGATTGAGTAACCATTCGTGTGTAGCCTTCCACAGACCAAGTATGACCGCCCTTATCAACAAAAGAACTTTTAAGACCTTCATCATACATTTTATAAATGCCGTCTTGAATTGCCTGCTGTGTAGTTTTCAAGCCAGTTGATACTTGCAATACAGTATTATCAATAATCTTCTGATATGCCTTCAATGCTGGATTACGATGATAGTTCGTATCAAGCAATGTTTGATTAACATAATTGTTAACATCTCTAAATGTTTGGCTTGCATAACTATTAATTACCAACATTGTATCTTGACTAACATTCTTTAATGGCTTGTGAAGTGCTTTAGATAATTCCTGATTCATTTCTCTTGCTACTTTCAAGCCATTATCATGAATCAAGGCATAAATATAGCTCTTACTTCTGCCTGTTGACTTAGAAATAAGAGCTACAACTTGTTTAGTTAAGGCACCCATCTTTGATAAGGCTCTCAAACGCCATTCCAATAAAGATTTGGTGTCATTTTGCTTTACCAGATGAGGACGAGTGCTTTTAAATGCATCGATTAATAAATAAAAGGTTTGTTGCTGAAGATAAGCGTAGTAATCACCTATCGAATCAGCTTCCTTCAGCATCTGATTCAGTGTCGTTTTCTTCGTCATCGTTATCATCACCACCAGATGCATACAAACCTATTTCACCATCTGGATCAGGTTGACCACTTTCTTCCTGCAACATCTTCCACCACTCATCTGCAGTAGCATCATCAATGCCGTAATCACGAATCCACATGATTCTCTTTGGAAGTGCATTACCAGCAACTGCTTGAAGATCTTCTTGCTTTTGCTTGTCTTGATCAATGAATACACCATCATTAGGCTTAAAGTTCGGCTGAACCGCATCAACATCGCCTGTCCATTGATAATCAGGATCAAGTAAGTCACCATACTGAGCCAACTCTAAAATGGCATAAATCAAAGAATAGATATTCTTTCTAACCATCGTCAAATAAGAAGATCTGGTTTGGTAAGTCGTAGAATTATTCGATACTACTTCTGTAGCCGTTTGAATTCCTTGAGGCGTTGAAGTAAATGTACCTTGTGACAAACCTGTTTCTCGTTCAAATTCATCAAGCCAGAAATTCATTGCCTTGGTGTAATCATCAACACGAATAGGAACTGTTAAATCAACAATCTTGTCCTCATCGCTATTGCTACCGTAGTACATTTGAAATACTGTTTCATCTTCCGGTAACAATGGCGGATGCGTCTTGTTAGCAAATTGATTTAACTCATTTGATTCAGATGCACCTTGAAACATGTAATCAGGTACTAAAATCTTTCTCCGCCCTTTGATTAATTCTTCAACAAATTCATCATGAGTACGGTTAATAGCATCAACTGTAGTCTTGGCATTGTCTACGATTCCTAAACCTAATGGCGAATCTAAATTGATGTTATTGGCACCTGGATTCTTATAGAAAGCAAAAAGTGGCTTAGTAATATTATGAAACTTAACTGATGGCTGTAAGCTTGCATACTCGTCCAAGGTATCTAGTGATACTTGAATACCAACGGTATCTTTTTGAGTTGAACGATAAAGTTCATTGGTAATTGTGTAATCACCTGTGTTTTGATCCCATTGATGAAATTCAAGCAATGTGTAATACACGGTCTGTCTGTTTTCAGCTTGCTGAGACTTAAAAGCTATGGCAATTTCATTGACTTCACTTGTATTAACGTTCAATGGATACACCTGATCTGCTACAGCCCATGAAAGAACGATCTTGCCATTGCTGATTGTTGGACGGATACAGCCAGAGCCCAAAGCAATCCACTTTTCAAGAAACGTTTCATAGTTCTCATTAAAGTCACTTGCCTGTAAGACTTGCTGAACTACCTTGTCAGCCTTCTTATCATCAACGGATACTTCACAGCCTTCATTGAAAATAATCGAGGCTAATCGTCTTGATGCCATCTTAGTGATGTTCAATGAGTTAAGTTGTCTCTTATACGCTCTACCACGAGCATCATGGAAGGTAACTTCTTTCAAATCGTTAGCATAATAAGCTTTAGCTTTTCTGATTCGTTCATATTCGCTAGATGGAATAGCAACTCTAGGATCATCGGTTACTTTTTCTAAATTTTGTGTCAAACCTAACTTTGCACCTCCTATCTTGAAGAAGTTCTTTATTCTAGTCAGTATATTCAAGGCTTTCACCTCCTAATGTTTAAGGTTCAGCAGTCTTGCATTATCACTCACCAGATACTTAAAAGCGTCCGGCGTGTGGTCATCCTTCTTTATTACCTTTGGATCATCACTATCAAGAGTGTTTTCATCCCAGCGGTACATTTTGTGTTGTTCAAGGAATATTTGATTGGATTCAATATCCACCACTCGAATTCTGTCTTGTGCTGCTAATGAACGAACTAGCTCAATCATTCCCACATTTTTATATTCATTCTTGTTAACCTTGTGCCATCTAATGTTGTAATCAAGAATAAATTGTTGATGCAAAGCACCATCAGCTGAATCCATTGTTAATTTAGTTGGACTCACTTGATATTGCTTTGCTACTTTCAGCAAAAATGGGTAAATAGCTTTGTCCAATTGTGATGGAGCCATCTTATTGACTCTTACAGCAGGTGAGTAATACCAAGTATCTAAGACATACACGGTCCCTTTAATTGATAATCCGGCTGCTACCACTGTAGTTGCTGAAGTTTCATACCCAACGTCCATACCAAAAAGCAGATTGGTTATGTAATCATCATCAGGCACTTTATCAACCAACTTGAATAAGTCCATATTGTAGACATTAGTACCTAAACCAACGACTTCTCCAAGGTAGTTCCAGCGATAATAGTTAGGATCGTTCTTTTTAACTACCTCAATTTCATCTAGATAATCCTGAGATAGTATTCCTGGCATAACATCCTTGTAGCTTGAATGATCAACGTACCAATTCTTTTGACCATCTACTGTTTGAATCCACTCATTAATCCAATCGTATGGGTTATTAGGTGGATTGTAGCTGTAGTAGCAAACCACATGCTTACCAGGCGGCAACTTCTTACGAGTAAAGGATAACCGGACTGTATCTATCTCTTGCCATGATTTAAATTCAGCAAGCTCTTCAAACCAGAGCCACCGAACATAACCATTAGCAATGATCATACCTTTCAACTTGCTAGGATCATCTACACCAGAGAAATAAAAAGCTGTTCCTGTTGCCTTATGGATGATTCTGTAAGGTGATTTCTTGTAAATGAACAGATCAGTAGCATGTAGTGCATCAATAGCCCACTTGATCTGCTCATAAACTGACAATTCAATGTCTTTAGCAACTTTACGCAATACCAAGACATTAGCTTGAGGATCACTCAGAAAGTCCATAACCAACTGCAAAGAAATAACGGTCGATTTTGTTGAACCACGACCGCCATTGAGTACTTTATTTAACGCATTTGAATAAAGTACTTTATCGAAATGAGGACTGATTAGTGAATTAACATCAACTCTGATCGTTTTCACTGTCTTTTTCCTCTTCTCTGTCTGATCTTACAAACTGAATTGTTACACCATCCAAGCTAGTACCTTCTTTAAGTTGTTTTGCCTTCGCTTCTGATACATCAGCATCAGCATTTAACTTACGAAGTTGTGCTTTAGATATTGGATCTGATGGGTATCTCTTCAATATTTCCTTAGCAGCAGTAATTCTGTCTTTCGCTGAAACTGGAATATCTTGAAACACCCCTTTATTTGTTACTACATCTTCTGTTTGTTCTCCCCTCATAACCGAACTTAAATACTCTAAAGTTTCCTTAGCGGTGGCAATTTTAGCCGATTCAAGCTTTTCCATCACTGAGTTTATATATGACTTAATAAGAGGTTTTGAGAGGTTCTCACTACCCATACGTTGAGCAGTTTTAGGAGAGTAACCTGCTTCCAATGCAGATTTAGTGGCGTTTCCTGTTCGAATATACTCATCTGCAAATTTTTGTTGTTTATTTGTTAATTTGTATTCCAAAACATTTCACCACCACCTTAATTTTTGCAAAATAAAAAGCCAGCTTATGCTGACTTAAAAGAA
>ERZ1035014.265-NODE-265-length-26567-cov-12.590336_pt1 | contig 26567 bp, 24 predicted proteins | sample MGYA00520620_ERZ1035014 | MGnify/ENA primary metagenome ERZ1035014 (study PRJEB33766, sample SAMN09781744) | gut metagenome | biome: gut microbiome | host: Homo sapiens | place: Madagascar | study: EMG produced TPA metagenomics assembly of the PRJNA485056 data...
CAGATCATTCTGAAGAACCCACAAGGGCACTGCACCGTATTTATTCAAATAATGCCTCACAAATGGGCGCATACGCTGCTCGTTTGACACCTTATCATTCAGCAGTTTTAGCAGTTCAGCAAGGTTCTTCGAGTGCTGGTAACCCTTATTGCCTCGAAACGCCTTAGGCACGAGCAAATCACTAGACGCAACATAATTAGAACGATCCAGGTAGGCATCTGCAGCACGGTATTCATTGCAAAACGAATATACAACGGCGTTCTTAAGTACGGCCTCTGCTCTTGCAAGATAAGAAAATGTAAGTTGTCTAAGTTCTCTATCGAACAAAAAGAGATCGTAGATGTTCTTGAATGAAGTGCCCTCTCTAAAAACATCATCTGACGAGGACTGTGCGGCATTTTTATCAAGAAAAGGGCCTTTGTAGCCATTTATAACTGCGTAATAGCTTTCACGCCTCAGGCAATCTACCGTGGTTGCATCAGTCGCCACCCCACGGCTCTCTAGGAGTTCTATTAGTTGAGCGAAAGTCTTAAACTCTTTTGCCAAAACAAGCTCCTAAAATCAAAGGGCCGTTGCCGGAAGCCTCCGGACAACGACCCTTCTTTGTCATCGCCTCACTTAGAGTCCACGACGACTGCATCACTGTTGGTATAGTACCCTAAATTAATCGCTAATGCGGTGCATACAGGAATTACATTCTATATTCGGTCAAATCTTTCATGAATCAGCCATTGACCGGGGCCAGCACGCCGAGCCAGCGGCAACTGCTAAGATTCATACAGAGCCGCCTCCTCGTTAACATGTGACAGAATTTTTCGAGCGTAAGCGACTATCTAGTTAAAAATAAGACTCCGCAACCTAAAACCCGGGCTGAAATTGCCCAATTAGTCGTTCTAAGTAGAGGCGATCTCTTGCAATCAAAAACTCCCACAACCTGTCACCGTTCATCAGAACACGGTTAAATGAATCGACTTCAATGGCTGCCATGCGAGTGATGGAGACGTAACGGTCTTCTTTCAATCTTTGTCTAAACACAACGGCATGACGAGGGCTCAACGGGAAGTAAACGCCGCAAGGATCTTCATCGCCCTCGTTCTTCCACTCGACATGCACGGGAAGCGACGTTGTGACAAACTCAGCACCATCAGGCGCTATGTAAAACAGGCAATCCATGTCAAGCAATAAGACAAGTAGCTCGTACAGAGGCGCGCCCTTATCGAGCCTGAACAGCGCTGTATCCAAACAAGCAAGCTCGACAATGGCTTCAAATTCGTCCCCGTACCCTGCGAAATCCATTTGCAAAATGTCTTCGTCCGTGAAAAAGCCACTCGACAACAATTCGACGGAGTGTGCGCCAGAGTTACCCCTCACCTCATTCAGCCATTTAGGATTCCTCACAATGAAAAAGGCAAGCAAAAATGCCAACCGAGTAATCAACTCGATGCCCCCTTCACCTTTTGGCAGTTTTTGAGAGTCAAGATAACTGAGCAGCGATCGGTAGACAGGAGCAAGATCGTTCTCGATTTTGCCAAGAGTATCTTCAATTACACCCTTTTCAACGAAACCGTCTTCACCCAAGGCCTGGCGTCGCCTAACCTCATAGAGGTAGTTTTCCGCACAAACGTTTTCGGGCTTCGTTCGAAAGACGGGTTTCAATCCACCGGCATCGCGCCTCACAACACTGAGATGACCCGATTCATCAGTAAACGATCTGAGATAAAACCGAGGCACGTAATGCTGATTCTTAACTCCAGACACGCTTACACCCCCACCATAATCAAATCAGCCTAGTCGGCTGTGTAAAAAGGGTTAAACCCTGTCTGAACGTCCGAGACAAGAGAAATATATTTATCAGGAACGATCCCCAAAGCATCAGGTTCTTCCGTCTCAAACAGAAATAATTGGACATCACCTTTATCCACAAGTGAATAAAACTTCGAAATGATTGCTCCTATCGCCCCACGGCTTTCCTCATCAAATGGCGACGAAACATGGTCAAATACAAGCAAAGGAACAAGTGGAACGTTACGCTTCTGAAGCAAGTAATGCATGAAGGCAAAATAGCCGCAGACCTGCATCAACGTGTGGCGAGCACGACTCCCCGTAAATACATCAACACTATCATCCCCTTCAGTAAATGTAGGCTGAAGACACACTCCTTCCTTTTGAAACTTGATATAAAAATCAGGTTGCTTGAAATCAGATTCAACAAAGGAAGAGACCTGGGAAGCCGAATAATACAAATCGGTTACGGCGTCAGAAATGGAATTAATTGAATTATCATCATCCGACTGCTTGAGTTTACGCAGTTCCTGATTTAGACGAGAGATCTCCTTTTTCACATCATCATAATTATCTGGCTTGCAGAGCACCGAATACTGAGAAAGATACTCATTTACCACCAAGATAGCCTTGCTTTTCTCATTAAAATCAAGCGGATTGAATACCACGTTTGCAGCTGTTAACTTAGCTTCAAGATGAGTTAATCTACTCTCCTTGTGCTCAAGTAATTTCTTTTGCAAATCAAGGTCTTTTCGGGGTATAGACGCTTCAATTTCGCTAAGCAGATTGCAAGTTTGGTCCAATAAATCTGCCCTAGAATCATCGTCAGCAATCAGTGAGCTCAACCTGTCCAGAAGGCGATGCCGTTTCGTATCCTGAGCCTTTGTCCCATTCAGCTCATGAATCATTTGTTTCTGAGCCTTGATATCGTCCCTTAACTGATCCGCCTCCACGACATCGTTCGCCATTAAGCTCGAAGAAGAGTTGAGTTTGGTGGAAATTGCGACCGACTCAACCAATTCAGATATTGCAACGGCATTACTGCCGTCAAACCGCTCGGCAATTCCGAGCTTTGCCAGCTCTTGATTGACCGCCTCTAGATAATGATTATTAAAGGCGCGCCGAGCTTCCAGCTCACGAGCCTGTTTGTTAAGCTCGGCTATCTTGTGCTGAAGGAGCACAATTCGATTTGCGTCAATACTAAACAGATAATCAAATAAAGGCCTCTGCTTAACACGATATTTAATTTCGAGGAGCTTGCTGAAGAAGCCGTTAATTCGGCCGACCGATATTTCACTTAGAAAAGAGAATAAGGTGAACGTCCTATATGTCAGCTCTTGTCCGACATATTCAGAAAGGCTAGCTGGCTCGTCCGCTGATTCTAGAAATAATGAGTTAAGGTATTTTCTATATTCCTCAAGATCAGATACCTTGCAAGCAGTTCCATCTATCACCAGCCCAAACTCATTGCCCAGTAAATCACGATGCAAGGTAAGGATATGGCCATTAAAGGAAACCTGCATCTTGGCCGTCTGCAACGACTCCTTGAACCAAGGCGCCTCGGATAGATTCTTTTTATCAGCGCCGAGCATATAATCAATAAATTTATAAAATTCCGTTTTTCCAGAGCTGTTCGGCCCGTGGATGTAATTAATACCGCTAGAAAAGGAATATCTAGACGTCTTGCCGGAAAAGGAGATTAACTCCAAACACTCAATGTTAAACATTGCGAATCATCTCCGACAGAACATATCTATCGTCCAGGGAAGCAACCTCATTTATCAATTTTGGGATAAACGGATTGTTCGTCCTGCAGCTCTGCGCTCGCCCTTCGTTGGTAAGGCACGCTAAAGCACCTTCTATAGCGATGAAGCCACCGTCACCGGCTATCTCAATAGCCTCAACTGAGTATTCAAGCTCGTATAAGAACGACTCATAGTTACCAGATACGGCGCAAGTCGCTCTCTCAATTAGATGCTTTGAATACCTTCCGTTTAGCAGCTCGCTCCCATAAGATTCAATTGATTTCGACAGGAACATTAGCACTAATAATTTAGTAACGCTCATACCGTTAACGCAAGAAAGAATGGCAAGCAAATAGTCAAGATAAATGCTTACCACTATTGCTCGCTGACGAAGAAATAGATTATTTGAACAGTTAGTCATTGTTTTCGTCTTCCCAAGAAATCAGTTTATCAGCAGGGGTTGCTTCCCTCGTTAGCCAAATACAAGACCCCCATTTTTCATGCTCATTAAAAGCGTACTGATTTGATTTATCTTTAGTTGCCAAAAGCCGTTTAATCGGACGGTCATCGCCATCGGCCTCAAGCGAAAAACATGAATCACGGAAGTTGCAAAATGTCACATCCTCCAGACTAGCAACAATATTTGCCTGGCATCTGGCAAGCCTCTCATAGTTTAATGAGCGATAGTACTCGCAATAGTACATATGATCCGTCACGAAGCCGGATTTTTTTGAGCAAGAAAGCAACTGCCGATATTCGCGCGACCCCTCCTGCGCTTGCAAGAAATCATCACTCACCGCGGAGCGCCAAGCAGCATAATTGGGCTCAAATCTACTTTGGCTAATATCGCTGCATATCTGTTCGCATACCCGCATGTACCCCTCATAGTTAATTTCATAAGGTTCAGTTTTCGACATCGCGCTCATAACGTTGTATTTCATTACGCTCTCGAACTCGAGGACCCTGTCTTCAAATACTTTCGTATTTGAAGTGCGGTGAAAGGGACTTGATAAGTTGCGCCTTATATCTGACTTAATACCGTCTGTATTAATAGGGTGAGCGAATGCATGGTCTTTCACGTAGCAAAAGAGTTTCTTGATCTCATTAGCATCCAATTGCCTCATCAACTTCGCTGCATTAGAACAGCCAGACTCATTCGCTTTGGCTTTCAGATCACGAACGTAGTCATCCACCGTTATCGTCTGAAAATAGCCTGATAGCCTTTTTAAATCCGAATAACAGAGAACGAAAGCAGAAATCGTCTCATTTTCGGTTATTGAGAGAATCCAGTTCGTGTAAATCTGAACAACATCTTGCTTACTAACGTTGGTATTTTTAACCTGAATGAGTTGAGTCCCCGAGAGCCCCGCCTGCTCGCTTAATTCACCAAGGCCAGCAGAAGCAGAGATGTCATCAAGATATTCATAACGGGCGACTTCACCAGGGGTCAATTCTGTCACCTGCTTCAGAAACACGTTCATCTGGAAAGCAAAGCCCGCCTGGGCGAATATTCCCGATCGGTCCATATAACACCGCCATAAAATCATTAACGGTTTTATTCTACCCCACCGTAGCCGTTTGACTTACACGGCAACAAAGCTAGGCTGTTTGGTTCATAGAGCCGCTGAAGAACGATCCTGACGCGCTAAACGAGAACTGGCCAGAGCCGCTGAACGGCTCCCGCGCCAACAGCGTGTCCATTCACGACACAAGAAAATCACCCTCCCCGTCCATGACAGCCCAGCCCACAGGCTCAATGCTCGGAAGAGGCGCAAGACAATAAGGACAGGCAACCTGATAGTTCCCGTACTTTGTCCTGCGCTGCACAGAAGCGAAGACATATACCGCCTTGCGGGCTCGAATGACGCCGACGTACAGCAGGCCCATTTCCTCAATAAGCCCTTCAGGCATATTCATCGCATCCACAATCCGGCATCCACGCGCAGAACGCGAGCACATACCAGCACTTTCGCACCGAAAGCAGATCTCTCCAGGCCAATCGAAACGCGTAACGCCCGGAATGAAAACGGTGTCCCACTCGAGCCCCTTAGCGGAGTGAACGGTCATCATCGAGATGTCTGCATCAAGGTAATCGGAGAAACGCCGCAGGGAGCCCTCGGAAAAGATGCTGACGATATAGTCGAAGCGCTCCGAAGGGTCCATCGCGACGCAGTCATTTTTAAGGTGTTTCCGCAGCACTCCAAGAAGCATGGCATAAGACCGCCCATACTCGAATCTCCTGGAGCCAGTCAGCAATTCATCAGAGATTGAGTCGATTATTTTGTCCGCTGCAGACCGGCTGACGCCCTTTCCCTCGATGCCATATCAGTAATCATGCAGAACGCAAACGCATTGAACGCAATAAAATCTGGAAGTGCATCCAAAAAGAGTCCGTTGAAGTACGAGATACATTCTTTAGCCATTTCGCCCATGATGAGACCGGCAAGAGCACCACGCTTACAAACAAGTATCCAGCAAGAGAGGGCGCGGGCCCTCCGTCTATAACAGCAGGCCCCTTGGCGATGCCGACCTTGGCTCCATGGAGAATCAGTGTTCTGAACGATGCCGGACGCGCGTCAATCCGGCACGCGGGATTGAGGAGACGCTCTTATATTTGCACTAAGGACCTGAGCACAGGACGAGGCTCGGGACACAGCAACCAACGAGAGGACTCGACATGCCAAAAGACGACATCGTCTACCTACTGAAATTCGCTCCCCAAGAGGCGTACATCGACGACCTGATGGACGGGCGCCTCTATATGAACGCCGCCGGCTACTACCACGGTCTGCCCGGAGAGCAAGGCGATCCACTAGAGGCGTCTCTGGCGTACGGCATGGGCATCTACGCCCATTGGCTCTTGCCGATCTACTGCATGTTCACGGTGCGAGAGAGCGACATCGTTGACAACGCAGTCGTGATCACCAGGCGAATGATCGATGAATTCAGGTGCGCCGACGGCTGGATCGGCATCGTGCGGTATGGCTGTTTTGAAGGGCTTCTAAAACGAAAGATTAATTCCGAAAATGGCATCTCCCTGCACAGCCCGGTTTTTTACGGTGCCCCTGGTCCAAGCGTGACTGACGCGGCATTCCAAGGCACTCCATACAACCTCATCATCAAAACGCACAAATATGCGTACCAACGCGAGTATCGAATCATCGGATCGCAACCGGTCGAATGGCATCTTAAGCCCGACGAGAACAACCCTGGTCGCAAAACCGAAGAGTATGGTCATGCAGAGCTGGACTTAGGCAACGACCTTACGGACTTTTCTTGGAAGGTTCCTGCATCGAGTCTTACAGAGGTGAAAGACGGCCTCGTGTTGAAGCTGCCATTAACCGCATAACAAGCCGACGAGCGAGCAATCGACCATTCAATAATACCGAGCATGGAATCCCACTCAATACAGTTGGAACTAACGGAGTCTAGGCACGGCGCGGACTCCATCGCCTCCTGAAAGCAACTCGAGTTCAAACGAGCAAACATTCACGCCACATAGACACGCCAACTCAAAACCGTTGAGACACGGCTTGATCGAACCTGACGAGAATGGAGCGGTTTCGCCAATTGCTGGTAATCAATTACGCCCATGCATTCACCCAAATCGAACTCACGCCTTGTTCGCAATCATCACGAGTATCGCTCTCGCCTGATAAAGGCAGCTGCAGCGGCTTATCAACGTGAAAGCCCGGAGAAACACAGAGAGATGTACCGACAACGTAGGTCGGCTCGCTCGAGCCGATTTCGATCCCTCGACTCGAAAACGCCAATCGCTGAGGGGCCGGCAAATAGCGAGGAGCCTCCTCCGCATTATGCTCGTACTCATATCGATATAAGCAGGAAATGAGGACGAAGAGCCCAGAAAGCGCCTGAAGTACGTTCCAGAGATTGGCTTCGGCGTAGCTATCTAAACGATGATGTTTGACATTGTTATAAGAAACCCACCATTCAGGATTCATGGCGGATTCGGTCCCATCATCTGCCCACCAAGATGACCAGGGATTGACCACGATCCCGCTGGTGCCAATAGCAACCCAGCTAAAGCGAAACTGTTGCGAGAAGCGAGCGTGAACCATCTTACGTGCCCCAGAGATGTTGTTAACTGTTCCCCAATCAGCACTCTCATAACGCCTAACAAGGTGGTTAAGATCTTTAAAGGCGACATCGATCTCGGAACAAATCGAAAGATAGACTTTGACGAGCTCGGCCCCATATGCGCCATAGTTCGCTTCGGTAGGCTCGATGTAATGCAATATCCGAATGACATCTTCCTCGAGCAAAATAAAGTAATCCCAGTGTATTTGACTCATAGAAAGCGCCATTCGAACCACCTAATCAAGCAGCAAGACCATTAAAGTCCATTTTAAGCCCCAAGCATCATTGGCTGTTAAAAGGGTAAAACCAACAGGCAGAAGAAAAAAGAAAAGGTCGATCGCGCCCATTTGCAGAAACAATTAAACCGAAACACAGCCCTAGCCCACAGAAAGAAGACAGCCACCATGAAACGAGTCGATGAGGAACCCACGCCGGAAGCGATTGAGGTCGCTCTCACCCAGGACCCACTTCACCGCAGGAACGAAATCGAAGACTTTCTAAAGATGCTCATTGCGGTTGAGCCGCCGTATACATTTGTTATTGATGCGCCCTGGGGCTCAGGAAAGACTTTCTTTGTAAAGCAAGTTGCGAGAGTCCTGCAAATGGCAAATCCGACTCTCAACCTCGATTTGGAGACACTTAACGCAACACTAGGAGAAACCGCAACTGAACTCCCTGCGACGCCATGCTTCCCCATTTATTTCAACGCGTGGGAGGACGACCATTTCGACAATCCGATCTTGCCAATATTGGCCTCTATCGCCAACGCTGTAGGCAAAGAGAGCGTCAAGGAAGGAAAGGATTTCGGCAAGGGAGTCATTGGAGTCCTAGAAGCCGCCGCTTCCCTTATTGGATATAGCGGTGACATCAATGGTGCCATTGATAAGTTCAGTGGCGCCGATTTTCTCGCACGGTACAAAGAAGAAAAAGAGCTCCGTGGCAAAATTGACGAACTCATTAAGACTAATCTACCCGAGGTAGCCAACCGAGCCGTCATCTTTATCGACGAGCTCGACCGTTGCCGACCCGAATTCGCCATAAAGGTGCTCGAGCAGACAAAAAACCTGTTTCAGCAAGAAAAAACCGTTGTGGTTTACTCGACCGACATTACTCAGCTGGCCCATTCACTCCAAGGCGTTTATGGCCCAAAATTCGAAGGCAGATAATACCTCGAGCGCTTCTACGACAAGCGTCTAGAGCTAGACCCAATAAAGCCGGCTGATTACCTTCTGTATAAGGGTGTCAGCACAAATTACGGCTATGCACAAAGTTATATAAACATAACGAATGAGTTGCTCAGCAATAAACAAGCGTCGTTAAGAACTTGCAACAGGCTTACGGACCCCATAAAGAAGCAACTGGATTACATCGAGACTCACCCAGGCTTTTATGGAAACGGCAGAGCAAGACTTTTCCCGAACCTGTGCCTACTGCCGGCTTTAAATGTTCTTGCCTACTATGAGCCACTCACTTGGTACGAAGTCAAAACGAACGCCAATTACAGTGCCGTCTATGAGTTCGCGAAGCACAGCAAGCATTTTATTAAATGCCTCGATACTGTGATTGAAGAAGTGTGGGGATCGAAAAAGGATGAACTTCCCTATAAGCAGGATATCGAAGCCAGGCGCAAACGCTTTGTTGAAGACGTTTGCGCGCTGATATTCATTAACGACTATAGAGATCCGAGAATTGAAGAACTTAGCAATAGCGAACTAACATACACGAACTACAATCAGCAGCTATACCAGCGCCTGACGCCGCCAGCTGACTGAGTGTTTGGTAATGTCGAGGGTAGTGTCGAGAAAGTTGGTGTAGAGCCCGATCCGAAGCGAGTCGGCCCGGCGTCCTGGAATCTAGAATACGGTTGATATCCTATGCCGCCTCGATACTGTCCACGAGGTCGAACACTAGCAATAAAAGGGCACCGGAACCCATATCGCCCCGGTGCCCATGCAAAATATCAATGATGTTGGTTTAAATAATTATTCAATCATTGAAAACGGACAGTCCGTCTTCGCGAAGGAATTTCTGACTCTTTTGCGCGATCCCGATGCGAATCATGGAAGGGAAACAGGCTTCGAGTGATGACCCAAAGGATTCCAATAATTTCGACAAGACTTGTTCCCAGGACTCCAAATATGACCTCTGAAGGAACCGTAATTCCCCTAACTAAATTAACCACGATGTAGGCAGCAATCAAAGCATCGCACACAGCAATCTGGAATCCAACAAAGCGCAACGACCAGGTCGCCACGGTCTTGCGGATGTTATTTTCACCTACAAGTTTATCTGCTTCAGCTTCTAGCTTACGATTTCTTGCATTCGCCTCGCGCCTATCAGAGGCATCTTGGATTTGAGAGGCAGTAACCTCATCAGCATGAAGAGATACGGAATCGCGCTCGTTGCCTTTAGCAACCAATTGATAAAAGTGAACAACTTCATCATCTGAACAGTTATCCTGAGCGCAATTCACAGATTTTTTATTTCGAACGCTCACTTTAATCCAAGCTCTAAAACCCGAGCCGCTACTTGACTAGTAGACAAGCCGAACCTGTCAGCAATTTCCTCAACGCTCAAATCGTCTGCCCACATGTTTAGAAAAACAGCAGAAGGCATAAGAAGCTCGTACGCAAAACTATCCGCCCATAACTCAATATCATCTTTCGAGCGACCGCGAGTTCGCTTTTCTAAAATGCCGCCAGTATCACCTTCAGGAAAATCCTGATATTGATGAACAAAATGACCAATCTCATGCGCAAGCGTAAAACGAGAATCTTCGAGCGAATCGTCTATATCCAATACCGCCTTAAACGGCTCATAGGGTTCATCTTTGACAAGCATGCCTTCCACCTCATCAGGAAGCGAAAGTCTTTGGACAACCAGCCCTAGTCTTTGCGCCACGGCGTCGACATCAACAGGCAAGGCGACCCTGCTCTGCTTCAATCTACCCTGATCATCGGTTATGTTAATAGCAACGGTATTTAAAAGAGTGTCAAATGAAGCCTTTGCAGGGGTATCGATGCTGATTTTACCTTTTTCCATTTTTGGCATTTCCTGCACCTACCTCACTACCAATCGCTTGCAAGTAGGCATGATTGTATATAACAATTGTTATTGGTCTTCGGACAAACTAAAAATATGCCCGACAGATAACTAAAACTACTCCTCAAGAGCATCTTCTGTACACAGCTATCAAACAATTACAATCAATTTCAGCAAGATGACGATGTCGTCACGCACCTCAGCTGTCTTTCTCATTTAGCTCCAGCAGGGAATCAAACCGGAAGACCCTCGAGGATTCGACCGGCACAATATGCTTAACCGCGAGTTCCCTATCGGAATCTTTGATTTCGGCGACAGTTAAGAAGGAATCAATAAGCGCCTGGCGCTGTATTTGATACCGTCGGAAAGAACCAGATCTCCTATCGGGCAAACCGTAATCAAAGATATAAAGTCGAGTGGAAGATCCTAGGATTTTCTTACCGACTTCTTTCCAAATGTAAGCATCGCTACGGCCGAGACTGCAACCGTAAACGCAAATAGTGCTAGCGACGCTCACTAGATTTGCCATTTGTTGATTCTTAGTATTACGCAATATGCTCGAATTTCGCTCACTCTTGATCCACAATTCCTTAAATTCATCGTCACGAGAAAGCACGTTAGAGGAAATCTGGGACTGATCAGAAACTCCAAATATGGGCGAGTCTCCGTTGCCTTGGCCATCAACAGATCCATGCAGATGAAGAACATGTTCCGGATAGAAATACCTGACAAAAGAGCCGTTCACTAAAAGTGAATGTAATTTATTTTCAAAGATTGCCGAACGCCAAAACAAATCAAACGAGTTCGTATAGTTAAGCGAAATGGCAGAAATCCAAGCATTTTCAGACGGATTAGTCCCCGGGATAGCACCATTCTGATCCAATTCTGCAAGCCGACGCGAAAACAGGCACAACGACTCCCTGAATTCATCAATCGCAGCAGAAGGAATCTCGTCCGGCAGACGCTCCGATTCTTGCGCTACATACTCCAACAGTTGATGCTGAATATCCTCGAACGTATCGTGAAATAGCTCGACATCGTCCTCGTAAAGTTCGGTGACCTTACCCAGCAGCGACTCAAGGTCGGACCAAAGATCGGACTGAGACTCTGGCTCAAATTTCCCCAAGCGCCTAACAAGTTCATCACGATATTTGTTCTCTGCGCCAGGAGCAAAATACTTATTTAGCAGGAATGAACGGTACCCGGTGTTGAGGCCGAGATTCTTATCAAAACCATTGCCAATAATCCAGAGAACCTTTGACACGGAACCCTACCAATCTATTCCGGAACTAACGCCTTAGGCTTCAATGTTAAAACGTATCCAGACCCAGGAAGCGTCCAATTATGGATAGAAATGGATTCGGTTACGTCATCCCTAAATTCAGAAGCGTAGCCTTCGTACATATGAACGTTATACGAGCTAAAGGTTGCAACAAGTGGATAGTACAGGCGCGCACCAGAACCAGCAACAACCGCATTAACACGCATGCACCTACAAGGAAATACAAGCTGATAGGCATGAAAGAAAGAAGCAAGCGGAACCATATGAACCGTTTCGTATACAAGGCGAGTGTCCTTAATGTCCCACGAAAGAGGAAGGCAAACGTCAACAATATATGGAAGCTGCCTCTTGGGATCGGCACATTTACGAAGCTGGATATCAACCTGACTCGTAAGGTCTGCATCGTTGAGCAGAAACTTAACGCATCGATAGGACTCGGCCTGGGCCAGCGTCTCGAACCTTGGTCCAACCTGAAAATACGGAATTCCATCCTGAATGCTCATATAGTTAATGCGGGTAGTAATATCGACTAAAACGGTGCCTTTCGCGCAATCAATTTCAAGCTTGATATCACGATCGAGCGAATCGATATACGTATCTTTAAGCAAAGATTGCCTAAGTCGATTTAAAATCTCGTTGTAAAAAGGAAAGCAGCTACTCGAGCATGCATAACGCCTTATATAAGAGCGGAACGTATCTTTAATACCCTCGAACAAACGACGATCATCGAGGTTACTGAAATCTCTCACTGGAAAATCCCAATCAGCTCGAGTACCTTACCCTACTTCCCCAACGCCATTTTGAGTTGCTGGTTGTCCCATCCTAGAAAGCCAAAGGCCATGCAAGCTAAATGGCGAAATGAGCGAATGCGCGCAGGAGCCCGGCTTATCGACTGCGGTATCGAAAGTCGTATTGACAGGAATAACGCAACAACAATGACCACCTATAATATCGTCTGCAAACGAAAACAAATCCCCATAACACGCCTGCAGCGACGAGCTGCCACAAGACCAAAACTCTCTATTACTCTTAAGAGCGGCGTGAGCAGTACTGCCCACGCACGACAAAAAGAGCAAGACCAAAAGAGCCACGATCTTTAGGCAAGTATTATTTAGTCCGAGGTCATCTAGGGGAAAGGGAAACTACTACACCCCAAATCCCAAACACTCCCCCGCACCATTTGACAAAGCAGCTCCACCAAAGATGGCTGCGAACACGAAGGGTGTCGATAAGTTTATTCATCCCCATCCACCAGGTCCTTAGACCAAGGGTCAAGCCAGTCATTGTCTGGCCTGCACACAATGCGCGCATCCATGTACGCTTTGCGCGGAGGAAGGATTGTTTGGCCCATATAGTTGCCGCTCTCGACCTTTTCGACAATCAGCGCAGCATCAACCTTGTGGGGGTCAACCAGGCAAAGCGGTAGCAACAAATCAACCTTATCACCCTTTGGATAATACATTGGGACGGCAGTTTTATAGTTCCACCTTGCACGCTTGCGGGACTTATTAACAGCCTCTTTCAGTTTTTCATCCATACGCATATAGCCAGCGGTACCTTGCACTAATCGCTTGGAAAGTTGGTTCCAAAGCGGGCGCTTGTCAATATTTCTTGCCACCTTAATATCCTGCAGGATCCTTTGCGCAGCGATATCATCCCTTGCGGCTTCATCAAGGAGACCAAATGGTAATCGGTTGATATTGTCCCGCAAAATATGCGGGCTATCGATTTTAATCTCCTTATGAGTATCGAGAACGACGTCATCGATGGTTTCAATGTAGCTGGCAGCCTCTGGCATTTTACTAAAGTAACGAACAAGCAACTTCCCGTACTGCCCTTGGCCTTCAACACAGTAATCCATAAAGGGACGCTTTCCACCGGTTATGGGAGCTCCAAACAACGCGTAGATGTTGTCATACTCCGCTGTCACTAATCCGGTATTGAAAACAAGGTACTGGTTGTCATCCGACACTACAATTCGATTAGTCTTGTGAGCACTATCTTCTTTAAGTAAGCGCGAATAGGTAACACCCAGGTAATTTTCAAGAATGGGATAGGGCCGTCCAAAACCACCACGAGCGGTAAAGGACCAAGGCTCATCCATGGCCAGGGATGCCAAGCGGCGCATCGTCCCGGTCAGACCGCTGTCGCCAAAATCAAATGACGAATAAAGGTCATCGGTAACGCTACGCCTCACCTTACCTGAGGCAGCATCTTCAGCGGGAGCCGAATCTTCAACCTTGGTTTCCCAAGTATACACAGCTGTATACGACTTACCTTGCCGCGACGGGACCAAAGCAACCTCAACAACACGTTGCTGGGATCCAGCAAACTTCAGGCCGATTGGGAACATAACCTTGCCGTCATATTCCCTAAACACACCAGTCTTAAGCGCCGACAACCAAGCCTGATCCAACCGAGTTTCCCAATTCTCGCCTGGTGAGCAAATTTCCGAAACTGATTCCTTGCAGCGAGGCGACACGTAGCAAAATTCTAGGAAACTCTTGTCGAGATAAGCCTGCAGCGCCACGGGGCAGGCGTGTCCACGATATACGGCCAGCGAAGCGGCAACAGTAGTATAAGGTTTAGGACAAGCGTCGCTCTCATCAGAAGCACCAGAGCCGTTACTAGAATTATCTTCTGGCATCGAGCTACCCACCAAGCGGACCATAGCCCCATGACGCCCCTGAGGATCGATCGAAAGGCGAATAAAGCCACCCTTCGATTCATCAAATGCATCGAGCAACTCCCTGAAGGATCCGAAGCCCAAATCTCTTGCACGAATCCCCGCGACATCAAACTCATGAGCGACCTTAGCCATGGGATAATCCGTATTAGACAAGAGCCGCATAAGAAAGACCTGTTTTATCCTGTCCGCTAAATCAGGAGTGACAACCGGAGACGGAGCGGGCGGCTGTATTTTTACAGGCAAAGTAACACTACTTGAATCCTCTATTTGGCGGCGCTCTTTGTCCAACGCCTCTCTAACTTTACCGGCCAGATCATCAACGCTGTCAAAATAAGCCGGAGTGTGGTTTTGCTTAAGCATTGCCTTAAACTGTTCGAGTTTTTCGGCACTGGGGCCTTTATCCACCATCAGATCAGTCGTTTTATACGAGTCAGAAGGCAGAAAAACCAGCACACGGAGCCCGTTTTTAATCGCTTCACGATATTCAATCTCTGTGATCGAAAGACCCATGTACTCAGGGTGCTCCACCTGCATATACAAAGATCCATACATGTATGCAGAAATGATAACGACTACGTCGCATTTCTTAAGCTCATCAATGCAGCCATCGATTATAGAACGATGATGAGCACCAAAGTGCTCCATACATATAGGCAGAAAGCCGCATCGTACTGCAGCATCTCTAACAGCGTCCCTACAAGGCTGCAAGTCATACGCCGTAGATGCAATAAAAGCCTTAAGCTGACGAGAAACTTTATTGTTAGCCGGCATGACAACCCCCAATAATCAGTCGACCAAATTCAATGGTCAACAAGTGGATGTTAACGTCATGCACCAGGCAGTGAACGCCTGAAACAATATTACTCCCCGACACTTTAGAAAAGCGCAGCAGTCTATTATTTTCCGCCAAACGGTAGCCCGATGATCGAACTGTTTGGAACACAGCGGTGACGCAAAATTACTTTCGCAAATTGACAACCGCATAGCGGAACATGGCGCGCGCCCTGTCATTTGATTTTTAGCGGCTAAACAACAAATCACCGACGAAAGGAGGCACGGGCCGCGTCTGCGAACATCGCATCGGTAGACGAGTGGTCGCTCGACGCGCTGCTCAACGAGGAGCGTCCGAGCTTATCGGGCCGAGCGCTACGAGAGGACGGCGGGCCGAGAGACCTACCACAGCGGCTAGTACGCGAGATGGCTCGTCACGGGCGCCGGGGAAGTCAATCTCAGCGTGCCGAAGCTCTTCGGAGCGGCCGCGAGGACGGTGCGCGACGGGTTCGTCGAGACGCTGGCCTACACGGAATTCCCGCCCGAACACTGGCGCCGGATCAGGATGAACAACGGGATCGAACGCATCAACCGCGAGATCAGGAGGAGGACGAGGGCCATCGGGACCTTCCCGGACGGCAACTCGGCCCTCACGCTGGTGACGGCGAGGCTGAAGTATATGGCGGAGCACGAGTGGGGCAAGAGGAGTTACCTAGATATATCGAAGCTGGAGGAGATGAACGAACTGAAGGGAAAGGCGAAGGGCTAGAAGAAGACAGAGCCGAGGACGGCCAAATCAGTTTGCGAAAGATTCTTGACGGTACCTCAACCAGTTCTATTCAACAGCTCCCTATTCAACAGCTCATTTGAAAAGTCAGTTCCAAAACTCAGCAAAAACCGCAATGCCGACCTCTTTCTCTCGCATGCACGCGAGGACAAGGTCGGCATTGTCTTTACTATTTATGTTCCAAAAGAGCAGCTTCATAAAACAGCTCAGAGAAAACTACCGTGCAAGCACGTCCGCGATGCGTTCGCTCGCATGTCCGTCACCGTAGGGGTTCGACGCATGGCTCATGGCCTCGTACTCGCCCTCATCGGAGAGCAGACGACTGAACTCGCGGTAGATGACGTCCTCCTCGGTGCCGACGAGCTTCAGCGTGCCAGCGGCAACGCCCTCGGGGCGCTCGGTGGTGTCGCGCATGACGAGCACCGGCTTGCCCAGGCTCGGGGCCTCCTCCTGGATACCGCCGGAGTCGGTGAGGATGAGGTGGCTCGCGGCCATGAAGTTGTGGAAGTCGAGAACCTCGAGCGGGTCGATGATATGGAGCCTGTCGAAGCCGTCAAGCTCCTCGTGCGCCGCCTTGCGGACGAGCGGGTTCATGTGGATGGGGTAAATCGCCTTGGTGTCGGGGTGCTCCTCCATCACGCGGCGGATGGCGCGGAACATGCGGTGCATGGGCTCGCCCAGGTTCTCGCGGCGGTGCGCCGTGATGAGGATAAGGCGGGAGCCCTCCGCCCACTCGAGCTCGGGGTGCGAGTACCCCTCGCGCACGGTGGTGCGCAGGGCGTCGATGCCCGTGTTGCCGGTGACCCAGATCTTCGACTCCGGCTTGCCCTCGCCGAGCAGGTTCTGCTTGCTCGCCTCCGTGGGTGCGAAGTAGTACTCGCTCACGATGTCGACCGCCTGGCGGTTGAACTCCTCCGGCCAGGGACTATAGATGTCGTGCGTGCGCAGACCCGCCTCTACGTGGCCCACCGGGATCTGCAGGTAGAAGCACGCGAGCGCGGCGGCAAAGCTGGTCGTGGTGTCGCCGTGGACCAAGACCACATCGGGCCTCTCGTCCTCGAGAACCGCCTTGAGCTTGAGTAGCACGTCGCACGTCACGTCGAACAGCGTCTGGCCGGGCTTCATGATCGCCAGGTCGTGATCGGGCGTCACGTCGAAGACTCGCAGCACCTGGTCGAGCATCTCGCGGTGCTGGCCCGTCACGGTCACGACGGTCTCGAACTCCTCCTTGCGCGCCTTCAGCTCGTTGACGAGCGGGCACATCTTGATTGCCTCCGGGCGGGTGCCGAAGACAAGCATGATTTTTTTCATTATCGGTCCTTTCTCAAGTGCTGAGCCTTATGGGCATGAGAGCTATAAGAAACAGCGGACGATTGCCTCACTACAGAAAGAAGAGCCAAAAACAAAGCTACCGTAAGGACAGCCTCGGATATCGCAATAGCTGACGCAACACCCATGGCGCCCCAAGCATGGCCAAGCCAAACGTTAAGCACCAACGAAAGAACGGAATCGACAATCATAAGCAAGCTATATAGGGACTGATACCCAAAAGGAATGAGAAGCTGAACACCGAGAAAATTGTTTACGATGCCCAGCAACACCCAAATACCAAGCGGAATGAGTGTATCGGCGCAAACTAGATACTCTTTGCCATAGAGAATCTCGACTACCGGATTGCGAAGGATCGCCATGCCAAATAAACCAGCCGCAAACAATACGACCACGGGAATACCAAACTTAGCAACAAGCCGCGCCGCAGAGCGCCGAGATTTCATTCGTTCTTCGTTTACACGCGGATACAGCGCTTGGCCAACAGGAGTAAACATCAGGCTCGCCATTTGCGGCACCTTCAAAATGGCAGCGTACGAGCCAACGACCGCACTTGGCTGGCAACCGCCGAGCACCGTAACGCCAACATTTCCAATGATCTTGCCGGCGGCAGATGAAAGAAAAATCGGCATTCCGTCTCGCATCTCACCGAGTATCTGCTTTATAGATGCAAAACCCATTTTGATCCCATAGCGCTTCCAAGCAAATACATGAGTAATAACACCCGAAGCAAGGAAAGTAATTGAATACAGGAACGAGTAAAGCATCAATTGACCGGGGTTATTTATAAGGAGGAAAATCAGAATGACAGAAAGCCCTCGCGCAGCCGCCGTGGCTATAGTGATGACCTTCATGTCCTGCAAACCCTGAAAAAGCCAGTTAAGCTGTAAAGCAATGCCAACAAGCATAGAAAACAACGCAAGCATACAGGATAGCTGGTCCCCGGTTGCAGCCGACGTAATACCGAGAATTATTACTACGACAAAGCAGGCGGCAACAAGTCCCAGTCGAGCAATAACGACAGCGGACACGAGGTCGTTAAGCTCTTCCCTATCTTTAACCTCAACGACCTTTTTCGTTGCGCTCAGGTTGAAACCAAACTCGACAACAAGCTGAAAATAAGTTATCCAATTAAGAGCAATAGAGAATACTCCATACCGCTCAGCACCAAACACACGGGTAACGTAAGGCACCGTGACAAAAGGCAACACAATGTTAATTGCCTGTAACGCAAGCAGCCAGCCAGTATTCTGAAGAAGCTTTTTCTCTTTAAAAGCCAAACTAATTCTCCTTCGTCATCTTCTCGAGGAACAGCAGTTGTGCCTCGCGAACACGCCCGATTCCTTCCTGAGCAGCGGGAGCAGAACGCCCACATAGCTCACTGACAAGGGCGCTCGCAGAAGTAGAATCGACCGCAACGCTTCTCCAAGGTTCTCCAACCTTGCTTAAAAGATCCCTCTTGCGGAAGTCACTAGAATTTGATTTGGGTTCAAAAGACACAAAACGCTTTCCGAATAGCAGTGAAAACGCCGTTCCATGGAAAGAGTCCGTACAGACAAAAGAAGCGCCCGCGAATAGCTTAAGGAAATCCTCAGGGCCAGCATCAGTAATCATCTCGGGCTTAAATGAGTCACGCCCAAAACGCACATTTATAACCTTCAAGGGCAATCCAAGCTCAGATGCAGCCTGCTCAGTAAGCTCCAAATATCGCGCAGAAGCCTCTTTATTAATGTAGTAACCCAAAACATATCCACGGTCTTCAACCGAAGTATCGACAGCTTGCGCCCAACGCTTTGAATCCAAAAGGAAAACAGGGTCGTCAACCACCTCGGGAGACCGCCCGCATAAGCTATTAACCACGGGTGCATCAGTATTCTCTCTTACACAGAGGACATCGAAGGAAGCTAGGTCATCTGAAAAAGGAACTAATTCAGTTTCAGTAGCGCTGCCGAGACTTGCCGCAAAACTGCCCTTACGAGCCGACGTTTCAAAGGGAAAAAGGAAAGCTTCATCGAAATCGGCAATATTAGGATTGAAAACCTGGTCGCTACCAGAGATAAGGAGGTCGAAACTTTCTTCATTAACAAAATCGCGCATCTCGTCAATTGAATAAAACCGAGGCGTCAGATGAAGGTAGCGCGACTCATATTCAGCAAATTTGCGCTCCTTAGAACGCCTTTTGCCTTCAAAAGGAAGCAACGCGACATTAACCGCTAAATTAGATAGAAAACCATCCCTTTTGTGATGAAGGGAGTTATTGCGCTCCTGACGATCATTTTGGAAGTTAAGCACCCAAACATCATGACCCATAGAGCGAAGCTGCTCTTGCAGTGCGTAGCACTGCAAGATCGCACCGTAGTTCCGGGCAAAATGGTAAGTAATGATTCCAATTTTCATTTGTTAATTTCCAATCAAATAATGCTCCAGCGAGCATTCCAACGTTAATCAGCCCAACTCGCGACTTGGGAAACAGGCATTCTCCGAGCAACAGGTCTCGCGAACGTTTCTTTTGGATAGCCAAATCCGACGACCGCAATGATCACTTCATTTGCTGAAATGCCTAAGGACGAACGCATTTCTTTTCCAAAGTCGCCGACAACCCACTGGAAAATACATGAACCAATCCCATAGGCCTTTAAGGCCAAAACAAAGGACTGGAGATAGATACCGCCGTTGATAAACCATTGGCCATATTCGGCGCAGGAAAACAGAGAAGTGTCGACAGTAATAACGGCCCATTGGAAAATTGATTGCTCAAACCCTTTATTGCCACGCACGGCGGCAGAAACAACCTGAGCAGATTTTGGACCGGAAAAATACACGCGGCTTGGTTGGCGGTTGCACGCCGAAGGCGCACTCTGCGCAAGCTCAACAACTTGCGTCAGCGTTTCCTGAGTAACAGGGGTTGAATCAAATGACCGAACACTATGTCTCCCGTTAATAAAATTGATCGCATTCTTATCGCAATCAGAGACAGAAGCAAAAGAATCAGAAACAATTCCAGACCTATCACTCAAGTCAATTCGGCCAACTTCATATGAAGTCTGCTCAGCTAGCGATTCAAAACCATGCTGCCATTTAGAGCAATCAAGTCCAAGTCGGGCTCTACGAGAAAGCCAATTCTCAAGTGCCGCCATAGATTCAACAAAAGCATACGAATGATTATCAAAAAAAGGATCTTTTGCTGCAAGTGTTAAATAATCAAGAAGACGGTCGGCCTTTTGTGTTCCGAAATCATCGCGGCAGCCTTCAATACAAAGAGCCTTCTCGAAAGAATGAGCAATAAGAAGAGAGTCTCTGCACAAGGTGTCCAAAGACCTAAAGTCTTCGCAAGCAAGCAAGCGATTCGATTTAACAGCAAACGACAATCTTCGAATTTTATTGTATGCAGGCAGTACTGCAGTCTTTATGTCCATACCCACTCCTAAGACGCGTGTTGTTTGTCGGCATAACGAAACTAATTACTTTTTGGAGGACAATGAGGAAAACAAAAACGAGATATACATCAATGCTCTGCGTGAGCAAGGCAAGAATGACAACGAATAGCATCGCTTCTGTCGAAGCGCTTTTAACACAGTCCGTAAGATGGCAAAGAGCAACAATCAGCACGCAGCTCAAGAGAAGACCAAAATATGAGAAGTTAATGATGCACATCTCGAACCAGCATGGCGTTGTTCCAGCCGGAAGCTCGGATATTGGCAATCCTAGAATAGAAGACGTTAAGTATTGGTAATCCTGATATGGTTTGCTAGGCCAAATTGATCTAGGGACCCAAATAAATAGTGTCGAGAGAAACGACTGACCGTAATAATCGAGTAGATGATCACCTAAAAAGAACTCATGATAGATTACATATTTTGTAACATCATCTCTGCCAAAATCAACACGGAGCATCTCATAGACGCTATTGAAACCCGTATCCCGCAACGGTCGAACAACAATTAGATAAAAGGATGAGAAGAAAAGGAGCGCGCAAAGCACGAGCGGAAAGAAGACCCGCAACTTTTTTCTCTGTTCAAGAGCAGGATTTCTTCTTAGATAGAAAAACAAATACAGGACGATTAATATCGCAAGCATGAATCGTTTGCCAGAAATCCAACCAGTAACAATCGAGTAACAGACAATAAGGACTAAATTGGCAACCGTCCCCAGTCTGTCCTGACGAAAGAACAGGGAGCAAAAAGAAATTACACTTAACAGAAGTAGTTCCGCAACGATCATACTCACGCCGCTAGAGGCAACTCCACGAGAAACCGAGTCACCATAAGTTAGATAAGAGCTGACATTGCCGGTAAGCAAAATATATAAATATGGAGAGATAATAAACAAACACATTACGACTTTATTGTCAAATATCGCTCCTCCCCATTTTTTTTGAACTTTAATCTTCTTTTTTTGATAGTAATTAGAGTAGAAAAACAATGAACTGCAGGCCGATATAAGCAAGAGGTCATAAATGGCCGACACATAGTCATTGGCCATTGGGGCTATAAAAGGTTTATACCAGTAAACAGTCTGGTAACTTGGCCTACCAATTGCATAATCGAGCAAAATAGGCAGACAACAGAACGCCCATAAAATTAAATATACATAGTTTGCAATAGAAACCTGCGGCTTCATAATTAATCGATTATAAATTACGCACAAATAAAATGAAGAAAGCAGGATCAGCATCCAGTCAAGGGCAACTCGCCAAAGCTCCATTAATCGTCCGCCTCGTCAAATGCACCAAGACTCTGCAGCAGCGATTTCATCACAGCAAGATTATCTGTTCCATTAAAGAAATCATATGCACAAGATCTAAATTGACTATATTCATGATCGATTTGCTTAATAGCATCGGCTATTGATTCGGGTTCAAAGTCAACGCACTTACCGCTGCCGCTGGCCTCAACAGTTGAAACCAAGCCCGGCAAACGATTGGCAAGCGTAGGGAGGCCAAATGCTGCATACTCATATATTTTATTAGGCGCGCAAAAGGCCTTATTAAGCGATGTGTCATCATAAAGCACGACGCCAATTCGCGACCTTGCAGTTATTTCCAAATGCTTTGGCGCTGGAACAAAACCATACACAAAAGTATCCGGGTAAATCTCCTTCATTCGTTCAGTCGTACCGTAGCGATCTTTTCCCATAAGAACGAAAGCGTAATCAGACTCCATCATACGAAGAGCCTCAGCGATGGGCGCAACATATTCAGGACGCTGGAATAGCCCCTGGTAAAGAAGGATCTTTCTTCCGTCAAGCTCATCCAAGATCTGCTTTGTGACGTTTGTCGAAACAGAGGGGATTTCACCCGATTTGAGCCCGTATGGCTTGTTCGGGAAAACTGAGGGAAGCGAATTCAGCCCCCATTTAATTTTCATATAGTAGGCACGATTTAACTCGCAACACGTAACTGCAAGAGCCTTGCGACAAACCGCCGCAAATAGTCGTTCTTTTGTCGGTTGATCATCACACAGCTCAAGCGCCGTGGCCACATAGGGAATACCGGAAAGTGCCCCGTAAAGCGGAAGCGCAGATTCAGCAGTTCCAAACCAGATAAGATAATCCATTGGCTCTTTTTTTAGGCGAGTGAGAACGGCTTTGCGGAAATGAGTCCAGTTATTCAATGTATCCAGTTTTCCGCCAACGCTCAGATGCGGATCAACGAGCTCCGTAAAAGGAATGCCCTCGCTTTTTAAAATTTCCTTAGCCGTATCCTTGCTGGAACCAAACCAGACTTCAATCTGCACGCCCAAATCTTTAATCATTCTTATTTGTGACATGCAGGGGGGATAGAACGCTAAGTCCGACTTAACGATATATATAATCCTCTTAAACATATAACCCCTCGTAAAGATTGATAACCCTCTTTGCGTAAGTCTCATAGCTTCGGTCTTCTTGGAGAGAAGGCACCAAGAGGCTGGTTGATTCACAAAGCTTTTCGTAATATCTGCTGTCTTCTAGCTTGGAAATCGCCTCGCAAAGAGAGGAAGCATCGCCATTTTTAAATAGGAGACCATTTTCACCATCCTTGATATATGCAATAGCTCCACAGGTATCCGGAACGATTGATGGAATACCAGAGGTGAGCATGGCTTCAAGGCACACCAAAGGCGAAGCTTCATACCAAGATGAAGTCATCACCAAGGCTTTAGTTGTTTTGAACTGTTCAGCGAGAACATCCCTATCACACCAACCCAAAAAATTTAGATTTGGATAAGCGTCTCTTAGCCTCTCGAACTCAGGACCAGATCCACATAACGTTCCTGGCAAACCCAACGATGTGAGAGCCCTGCAAAACAACTCGGGGTTCTTCTCCTTATCGAAACGACCCACAAACAAGTAACCGCTCTTTTCAGACGGTATACCAGGCGAAAACTCTCCTTCAACAGAAATAGGATTGGGGAGAATGCACGGCATGCCATCATCGAATTCACTCCCGCGCATAATATCGTAGGTAAAATCCGAAAGGTAACAGAACTTTGGATGAGCACGCCTGATTGAGCGATTTTGAAGAGCAATGCGAGCCACTCGATACAGCTTCTGTCCATAGCTTCTCTTATCACAATTGCATTGGATGCACTTTGCGGAATATGGTTTCAAATGGCAGATTTCATGCTTCTTAAAATCATAAAACCCACCATTAGGGCATACAAGAAAATATTCATGGAGCGTAACGAGCACGTTAAAGCCTAAATCGGCAATAGCATCAAAAATTGAAGATGAAAGCGCATGAGTCCATGAATGGACATGTACGACAGTGTCATCAGGATTAAATTCGTTTAATAGAGAGCAAAACTTCTTATAAGTTTTACCGCTGTGCAGCCCATTAATGGCACCGGAAACCTTATTAGCCGATTCGAGAAACGGCCTCTCATTTGCGACAACAACCCTAAAACCGTTAAGGCGGCTATGTATTGGCCCGCAACCAGCAAAGTAAACAACGTTATACCCGCGGTCACGGAGAACCACGGCGGTGATGTAAGCGATTTGGGCGGTACCGCCAAAATTATCAGCCGTATCATCAACAATAATGACGTTTTTGACTCTTTTGTCCATCAATTTCTGTCTCCGTTTATTAGTTGCAAATAGCGCCTCAAAAGCCAATCAGCCTGCTGATCAATGTCGTAATTTGCAAATGAACCGGGAGAAGTGGATTCGCGCCCCTCATCAGACTTTTTTGAAAGAGAGCAAATCTCAGCTGCCCACACGACAGGGCTATCAATCGGCAAGAACTTGCATTCCCCCGTAACGTCCACTTCACGCGTAATCGCATCACTTAGCAGACACGACAGGCCAGACACCTGTGCCTCGACGCCGACGAGGCCCAGGCCTTCGTAAAGGCTTGGCAGAACGAACGCATCAAACGCTTGGTACAAACGATTGACATCGCTTCTTTGTCCCAGAAACTTAACACGATCGGTAAGGCCGCGTTCGTCCACCAAGGCCTTTACGGAGGCCCCGGCTTCGCCGGTGCCGACAAGCAACAGGACGGCATCGTCGCGGCGCTTTGCGACCTCAGTAAAGACGTCGATTAAAAACGCATGGTTCTTCTGGGCAGTAAAGCGCCCCACATGTCCAATGGCAAACTGGTTGCCGACGAGGCCCAGGTCGGCTCGCGCTTGCGCGCGAGCCTCTGCATTGAAGCGGAAGCTGTTCAAATCAATAGCGTTGTATACAACCTCGAAGTTAGCATCTTTGCCGAAAAGCCACTCACCGGCAAATCGGCTACATGCAAAGCAATGCGTCGGATACCGGTTAGATTGCGTTTTCAGCACAGCCTTAAGAGCATTCTTGGCATACTCACCCTTACCGCTCGTAGAGTGGCTATGGGCGATACGCACGGGAACGCCCGCCTTCTTCGCGGCACGAAGTGGAAAGACCGAAAGCGCGTTGATGTGACTGTGGACAATCTTCCAGCCCTCTTGTTTAAAGAGGCGCTGAAGCTCTCGCTGATATTCAACAACGTGCTGGTAGGGCGGAATCTCAAAGACCCTGCCACCGAGCGATTCGATTTCTTCACGGGGAACAAGCGTCGAATCTGAGTCAATAAGAAAATCGAACTGCACCTTATTACGGTCAATATGACGATAGTAATTCATGACAACAGCCTCAACGCCGCCGCCATTCATTTTTCCAACTATCTGTGCGACACGAATAGGATTAGCCATCTATCGCCCCGTCCTCTTCTTGCCGAACATCGCGCCGAAAGTGCCAGTAAAGCATTTCCAGTCCATGCGGAAGCAGCGATTCCGTACGTAATGGAGCTCTATCTTCTGGCGCAGGCCACTCTCGAAGGTCGCGGCGTTGCGGTCGGTGGCCTGCCACAAGCCTGTAATACCGGGCTGGACAGAAAGCAGTTCAGCCTTCTCTTCATCAGAAAAATGCTGCTCAAGCTCATCTCTTGTAATGGGGCGCGGACCGATAACCGAAAGGTCACCGTTCAGCACGTTCAGGAACTGCGGCATCTCATCGATGGAGCACTTGCGGATGAATTGACCGACCTTGGTAATGCGGGGGTCATCGTCGACCTTGCGCTCGACCTCCCACTGATGCAGCTGCTCAGAACTCAGATACTTCTGTACATTGCCAGCGTCGGCGACCATGCTGCGAAGCTTAAAGATCTTGATGGTCTTACCGCCCTTGCCAACGCGCTCCTGCGCATACACGGGGCTACCCGAAGACTCGAGGCGGATAAGCACGCACACGACGGCAACAGGAATGAACAGCACCACACTCACGCAAAGGCTGAAAACAAGATCAAACAGTCTCTTCAAAAAACGGTAAGCCAGCGTACCACTCGGTTGTATCTTCTGAACGGCTAGCGCGGCCCCCACCGGCGCGTTTTTCCCTGTCGCTTCTTTAGTAGTAAAGTTCAAATCCACGTCCCTGTTCCCCGGGGATCCCCCAAATCGATGAATTCAAAATGCGAGTGAATTACCAGCGCGACGTCCCCTTACGTCTTACTGGGCACGTCCAACGGAAGCAGCTCTCTAAATGCAGAGTCGCCTTCGCCCACGTCCACCAGGCACCAGCGCTTATGACGGTCAATCTTCT
>ERZ1035014.269-NODE-269-length-26345-cov-7.395740_pt1 | contig 26345 bp, 14 predicted proteins | sample MGYA00520620_ERZ1035014 | MGnify/ENA primary metagenome ERZ1035014 (study PRJEB33766, sample SAMN09781744) | gut metagenome | biome: gut microbiome | host: Homo sapiens | place: Madagascar | study: EMG produced TPA metagenomics assembly of the PRJNA485056 data set...
GGAGAAGAGGGTAGAAAGCAGTGCGTGGCCACTATGCAGTGGGCTTCCAAAGTAGGGAGGAGGGAGAAGAGGGTAGAAAGCAGTGCGTGGCCACTATGCAGTGGGCTTCCAAAGTAGGGAGGAGGGAGAAGAGGGTAGAAAGCAGTGCGTGGCCACTATGCAGTGGGCGTCCAAAGTAGAGAACAGGGAGAAGAGGGTAGAAAGTAGTGCGTGGCCGGCGCGCTTGGGCGCGCCCCGCACGGCCATTCGGCCGTGCGAGCTTATATCCTGGATTCCCGCCAACGCATAACGAGGAGTGTCATTGCGGCGGCATGACGTCCAATGCCGCGTAGAGGTTGCGCTGCTTCTCCAGGACCTCGCATACAATCGGCGCCCGTCCGGGTTCGCAGACGCTTTGGATGGATTCCAGCTCCAGCAGCAGTTCTTCCATCGTATACTCCTTGTACAGTCCCTGTTCCTGCATCTTCCTGTTGATGTATGCCAGGTATATCAGCGCGACGAACTCGACGAACAGCTTGCCGTTCAGGGATTCCTCCGAGGATGCCAGGAGCCTCCTGCAGTTCAGCCGTTCCTTGAGGTTTCCGAAGGCCTTCTCCACGATGTCCTTTCCCCTGTATGTGCCCAGCGCCTCAATCGGGTCCTTGACCTCGTTGCTGACCAGCGCGAAGAAGCCATGCAGCTGCCTTGCCTCGCGGACGGCGTCCTCCTTGATTTTCACCGTGATTCCACGCTTCGGCGTCTCGCGGACCTCGAAGAACTGCCCGTACGCCTTCTCATGCCTGTCGACACGGCGCCCTGAAAGCAGTTCCTCGCGCAGCCCGTCCAGGCGTGCATTCAGTTCAAGCTCCTCGTCCGCGGCCTTCTGGACGCTGTAGTAGACATGCAGATACATCCGCCTGCTCCCCGAAATGACGTCCTTCTTGTACGGGCGTTCCTGGGTATACTCCCATTCCATTGTCTTCGATTCGCATCCAATGCCGTATCGGGAGTCATGGCTTCCATAGTCGCGGATGCTTTCCCTTACTTCGGCAATGCGCCTCCTCACAAATGAAAGCCCCGTGCCGACGGCGACGATGAACTTGTGGTGATGCCGGTAGAGCTGGTCTATGTTCGCCTTGCTGTAGAAGCCCCTGTCCATGACGAATTTGACCTTCCCATATCCGAGGATGTCCAGCTCCTTCACAAGGGTGTTCACCGTCTTCACGTCGGGGATGTTTCCCGACAGCTTGCGGCAATAGAAGGGCAGCCCTGATTTCTCGCCGAACAGCAGGAGGAGGTTGATCTGCGGCAGGCGGTCCGACTCCTTGTTCTTTCCGTATTTGACCTGCTTCAGCGTCTCCGAGTAGCTTGATATGCTCGTCGAGTCATACGCCCAGTATTCCCTTTCAAGACGGCGCCTCCCCTGGAGGCGGGCAAACGAGCGGACGGATTCCTCCGATATCGACGCGAACAGCCTGCTGCTGTCCTGCGAGGAAATGTCCTCGCCGCAGGGATGCGTATGGTTGAGCGCCCAGTGCTTGAAGTACATCATCGCGCGGTTGCCGCCCAGAATGAGGTAATAGACGATGGACAGCAGCCTGCGGTAGTCGTCCGGGAAGCAGGCTCGCAAGTCGCCGACTATGCCCAGTTTCTCACCGATCTGGTCCAGAAGCCACGTCGCGCCGTAGAATGAGCGCTGAACCTGCGTCACGGGGACGGGGCCCCGCCTGCGCGTTCTCTTGACGGCATCTGGTTTTCTGCTGCACCGTCCGTCCGTTGGAACGACCTCTCCGGATTCTGAAACACGGCCGATCAGCCTCCTGTGAGCCCGCGACTGATGCTTCTCCTTGTCCCAGTAGGAAATGGATTCGTATGCGTAGGTGATGCCGGAACGCCTGTCTTTCTGAAGAATGATGCCCATTGCAGCCTCCTGTTATCGTTATGTATCCATAATATAACACATAACGATGAATGCGCAACAAAAAAGCCCGAATTCTTGCGAAATCCAGGTGAAAAAACTGGGATTACAACGTCATCTCGTTATGCGTTGGCGGGAATCCAGGTTATATGAATCTTACCTGCGCGGCATTCCGCCGCGCTCATCGGAAGCCCACTGCATAGTGACCACGCACTTCATTCTCCTCCCTTCTCCCTACTCTCTACTTACCACTATCCCTCCAAATTCGACGCTGATATTCTTCGAAGTGTTGCCGTGTTGGAGGGTGACGGTGGAGGTTTTTCCATCCCACCACCGGATATTCAGGAGATAGAAGACTCTTGAACCGTCCTGGAGGTCGTATGTTGCGAACTCCACGTCATCATTTGCTAGAATCCATCCCTTGTCGCATGCCTCCTTTTGCGTGGCGTCCGTTGCGAGTCTTCTGAGTGTGTCCTCATAGTCGTTTCGGATGGGGGATTCTGCGGGGTATTTATCTGACGCGAAGAAGACGACCTTTCCCTTGCCGACATTCCTGGTGACGACTCCGTCTGCGTCCATCCAGTCCTCTCCCAGGAGCCTTTCCAGAGCTGGTGTAGTTTCGTACAGGGGGGGTGCATCGTGTTTCAGGGATTGGCTCAGATGTCGTCGTGTAAGGAGGAGAGTGCCTCCCTCCTCGACATATCTGGCCATCTTCTCTGCGTCTTCGTTTTCGAAGGAGTGCCATCCGAGCATTGCGACAACGGGGTATTTGCTCCAGTCTCCCTCCCATGGGAGCAGGTCTGGGTATCCCAGTGGCGTTCCGCTATACCATCCCTGTGGGGCGGCGGGGCACTTCTGGACATAAATCTGATCGAGTTTGCAGCGTGGATAGAAGACCCTGAGCAGGTCGAAGGACTCCTCCGCTGGACCGAAGCGCCATTGTTCGCCTTCGTTGCTCCAGACATTTGCCCGCCCGAAGCACCTCCATCCGTCGTAGCGTCCCTGTATGATTGCGACGGGTGTGACGAGGCGTCCATTTCTCGGGTTGTTTTCCAGGAATTTCCTGAATCTATGATGTGCCTCCTGGTGGATTGCGCAGGCATGGCTGAATCGGTCATAGTCTGCGTATTCGCTTTCCATTCGGTAGAGTCCTTCCTCCGTATTGACTTCGGTGGCGCCGTTCATGTAGCTGGTGGCGAGGGACAGGAAGTACCTGTCTGCATGTTCGCTTGAATCGAGTGGAGTGGAATTCCACTGGAGTGCCAGATGGGTTCCGAAGTCGCTCCTTCCGTATGCCCGTGATGCTCCCCTGAGCGCTGCAAGGACCAGTGGCTCGGGGCCATACATCTGTTCTGCGAGGAGTGTGTCGTATCCTGCCTGGAAGAAGTATCTGAAGAGCGTCGACGGTCCGGAGTGGCGTGTGGAGGCTCCCCGGGCGGTCTTGAGGTTCTCGACGAAATACTCGGCGGCCTCCTTCATGTTCCGTGCCTTTCGTGGATTGAAGAACCACCATGCCTCCGCGCCATCGCGTGTCGGTCGGATATGTGGCTGGATTCCTCCTGGGGTGACTCCCCTGGAGAGGATGTCCGCGTATGGTTCCTGGAGTTCGCCGCTTCCCCAGATCTTGTTTCCCCAGTAGCAGAAAGACCCGTCGTTTTCGTGTGCCCTCTGTCCGAGATAGAGTGGTCCTTCGACCAGGTCCGGAGTAGGCGTAGTCGCCATGCCCGGGACCTCCCGTCCGTCGACCATGAGCGTATAGTGGAGTCCGAGGTCATTGAGGAGCGGGATGATCTTCTGCCAGGGTGTCGGGTCGAGGCTTCTGCCTCCTCCCCAACGGTACGAGTGTCTGAAGCAGATGTAGTTGCCGATGTGGTTTGCGACATACCATTCCAGGAACCACTCCAGCTCCGGGAGTGCAGGCGGGATATACACGTCATCGCCTGTGCCGAGGAAGACGGGGGATTCGCCCTTCGGGGTCATCTCCACCGTGATGGAATCGGAATGGGTCTCCGATGCAAAGGTGATTTGCTCGAGCTTCCGTGTGAGCGGGGGCAGCTCAAGCGCGTGGAGGCCAGCCTTGCCGAATATGTGCCGGACTCCGTTTGCAACGACCGTAAGATTGTCGACGGTGGTGCGGACGAGTGCGGCGAAGGAGTCGCCTTCGGAGACGCACTCCGGTGCGCCGATTACCTCGAAGTCGTGGTTTCCCAGGTGAAGCAGGTCGATGCCTTGCAGGACGAACCCCACGGCGGAGGGGTAGTCGTTGAGCAGCTGGATCTTCAGCGTATGGCGTCCTGGCGCGAGCACGCCAGCATCGAAGGTGTACTCTGGCCTCCGGACGATGCAGGAATACTTTTCACCCTTAAAGACTTCCCGTCCGTCGATGGAGATTTTGCATTCGAGCCAGTCTCGCCGCGAGAGGTTTTCCCCGAGGTAGTTGAGTGACGGGAATCGTGCCTGGGCAGGTGCCAGAAGCGGCAGTGGGTTTTCCGCGCCCTTCGGGGCGAGCCTGGGGCTGCCTGTCCATAGGGCGCCGGTGCAGTTTCGTGCGCCGATGCGGACGATTGCGCACGCGGCGTCACTGGGCATGGTGAACTCCTGGGAGAGCAGTGTCCAGTCGTGGGTGCCTTCGGGGAATGGGAGTTCTACGACCAGGTCCGGTTCGTCGAATGCGTCATCCGGATGCTGTCCCTCCTTTTGCCGGTATACCTCCAGCCGGAGCGACGCATAGTCCTCGCATACGAGTTCCCTTGACTTGAACGGGATGGCGAGGGTGGTGGTTTCGCCTGGGTGCAGCTCGTCCCTATGGAGTTTGGCGTATGCGTTTCTTGGGTGCAGGTCTCCGTGGCACGGCACTTCGAGGGCGTATGCCTCGCCGCAGGTGTCGTCCTTGACGAGTGCGTCGTCGATTGCCATTGAGATGGCGTATGGTGCGCCGCACTCCGCCCGAAGCCGCCAGAAATAGTCCGTTTCGCCGATGAGCCTGATGCGGTGCGTGGCCGGTCCCTCGAAGGGTTTTTCGACCTCGAAATCGTAGGTCGCCTCTCCGCAGGGCGGGATGTACCCCGACCTGTCGCCAGTCTGGCGATGGATGAGAATCTGCCGGTGGAAGTTCATGCGTGCCTCCCTGCGGAATGATTGGCTATGCCTTGATTTCGTTTTGCTGCGCGACGAGCTGCTCCGCGCCATACATCTTGCGGAGCTTCGGCTTCTCAATCTTTCCAGTGGGATTCCTGGGAACCTCGGCGAAGATCACCTTGCGCGGGCGCTGGTAGCGGGGCAGGGCGCGGCAGAACTCGTTCACCTCGTCCTCGGTCAGGGCGGCGCCTGGCTTCACCTCAATGACTGCGGCGGCGATTTCGCCAAGGCGCTGGTCCGGGAGACCAATCACCGCGACGTCCTTGATTGCATCGTTCTTGCGCAGGAAGTCCTCGATCTGGACGGGGTAGAGATTCTCGCCTCCGGTGATGATGACATCCTTCTTGCGGTCGACGAGGTAGATGAAGCCATCTTCCGACTCCTTCGCCATGTCCCCCGTGAAGAGCCAGCCGCCCTGGAGGGTCTCCCTGGTGGCCTTTTCATCCTTGTAGTAGCATCTCATGACGCCGTCGCCTTTGAGTGCCAGCTCGCCCACTTCGCCTTTCCTGACGGTTTCGTGGTTTTCGTCGACGATTTTCGCCTGCCATCCGTATCCTGGGATTCCGATTGCACCCACGTGGTCGATGTTTTCGATGCCGAGATGGACTGCGCCTGGCCCGATTGATTCGCTGAGGCCGTAGTTTGTGTCGTATTCGTGATCCGGGAAGTACTTCTTCCAGCGCTTGATGAGGCTTGGGGGGACTGGCTGTGCGCCGATATGCATCAGGCGCCACTGGTCGAGATGGTAGTTGCTAAGCTCGATTTCGCCGCGCTCGATGGCGTCCAGTATGTCCTGCGCCCAGGGGACAAGCAGCCACACAATCGTGCATCTCTCGTTGGAGACGGTGCGGATGATCCACTCCGGCTTGACACCCTTGAGGAGGACTGCCTTGCCGCCGACCAGAAGGCTGCCGAACCAGTGCATCTTTGCGCCGGTGTGGTAGAGGGGGGGGATGCAGAGGAAAATGTCATCCTTCGTCTGGTGGTGGTGGTTCTGTTCAACCAGTGCTGCGTGGACAAGGCTCTTGTGGGGGTGGACGATTGCCTTGGGGAACCCCGTGGTGCCGCTGGAGAAGTAGATTGCCGCGTCATCCTCGTCGGTCAGCGGGATTCCAGGCGCCTCTGTGGAGCATCTGGCGACGAGGCTGTAGTATGGCTCGGCGAATGTCGGGCAGTCTCCTCCGACATAGAGGAGGGTTGTCTTTCTTGGGAGATGGTCGTAGATTGCCTCGATTCGCCCCGTGAATTCAGGTCCGAAGAGCAACAGGTCCACATCCGCCAGGTCGAGGCAGTATCTGATTTCCTCGGGGGTGTATCTGAAGTTCAGGGGGACGGCCATGCATCCGCTCTTGAGGATGCCGAAGTAGATTGGGAGCCACTCCAGGCAGTTCATAAGGAGGATTCCGACCTTCGCGCCCCTGGGGAGGCGGCGCGTCAGGAGGAAGTTTGCGAGGCGGTTCGCCTTCTCGTCAAACTGCTTCCAGGTCATCTCCGAACGGAACGAATCAACGGAACTGGCCTCGATCAGCGAATACTCCTTCCAGGATGCATGGCGTTTTTCCATTTCCTGGGGATTGATCTCCACCAGCGCGATGTCGTCCCCGTATTTCAGGGCGTTCTGCTCGAGTATTTCAGTGATTGGCATGGCTATGCTTCTTTGCTTTGGAATTCCTCCGCGTCAAATTCTGCGGACAAGTCGGTTAGTATAATGCCTTTATGGATACGCACCGTGCAGGAGACGGCCAATGTCGCGGCGGAAGAGCCGCCGAATCCCCCCTGTCGCCGCCAGGGAACCCAGGCGCCCCATGGCGGCACGGCGCGGTTTTTCGCGGGGGCGGGGATGGGCTTTCACCTTGAATTCCGCCAAATCGGGCGTATAGTAGTCCTGAATGCTTTAATATAGGAATAGAAAGACAATGGAATCAAACACACGACCGCACGAACAGGAAAATCGAGTTTGGGAGTTTTACAAGCCTGACCAGGAGATGGTGAGCAAGCTTATGGACGAGGCGTCCGTTTCCCGTCCCATAGGGCTTGTGCTTGCCGCCCGGGGCGTCACTCCGGAGACAGTCCAGAGCTTCCTCCATCCGGATATGGAGAATCTGGGCGACCCGTATTTGCTTCCGGGGACGAAGGCCGCCGCGAAGCGCCTCTGGGAGGCCATCCAGAAGAGCCAGAGGATTATGATCCATGGCGACTACGACACCGACGGAATCACCGCCACCGCGCTGCTAGCGTGGGTCCTGCGGGAAAACGGCGCGATTGTCAGCTGCTATCTTCCCCACAGGATTGACGACGGGTATGGCTTGACTGCGGACTCCATCAACAAGAACGCGAAGGGGCACTGCGACCTACTGGTGACCGTAGACTGCGGCATCACCAGCTATGACGCCGTTGACGCGGCGCGTGCAATCAACCTCGACCTTATCATCACCGACCACCACACCCCGGGGCCGACCCCGTTGCACGACGGGCTTTCCGGCGTGGGCTCCGTGGGTCTGGGGCTTCCCGCAAACACCAGCTCCGAGGAGTGGATGGTGGTCGTCGACCCGAAACTGCCCGGCGCCCCCCCCGAAACAGAGGATCTGGCGGGGGTCGGAGTCGCCTACAAGGTGGCGTCCGCCTTCCTGAAATACGGCATCGAGAACCAGATTGGCGGCGAGGAGACGGACCTCCATGCCGTGCTTGACCTGGTGGCGCTGGGAACCGTGGCGGACATCGTGCCGCTGCTCAACGAAAACCGCATCCTGGTCCGGCAGGGGCTCGAGGTGCTTTCAATGCAGACACGCCCGGGAGTCCACGAACTCTGCGACATTGCGAATGTGGGCGACGTCCTTGCGACAAGCGACATCACATACCGCCTTGCCCCGAGAATCAATGCGGCCGGCCGCATGGGGGATCCCACCGATTCACTCAAGTTGCTGGAGGCGCGGGATGTGGAGCACGCGAAGGAGCTTGCGGTCATTCTGGACCAGTGGAACCGTGAACGCCAGACGATAGAGGAGCAGGTCGTCACCGAAGCGGAGGAGCAGATTGCGGAACGCTACCGTGTCGAGACTCCCCGCGGATTGGACGTGGCGCGATCAATCGTCGTCTGGAGCGACTCCTGGCACCAGGGCGTGGTCGGAATCGTCGCAAGCCGTCTGACCCGCCGCTATCATCGTCCCAGCGTGGTTCTCACCCGGGACCCCTCCGGCCAGTTCACTGGCAGCGCCCGCTCGCTGAGAACCCTCAACCTTGTCCAGGTGCTTGACGAATGCAAGGACACCCTAATACGCTTTGGCGGCCACGCCATGGCGGCCGGGCTTTCCCTCGAGGAGGAGAATCTCGAGAGATTCTGCGATGAATTTGACGCGGCGGTCCAGAGGGTCCTGAGCATCGAGTCGATGCAGCCGACCCTTTCGATTTGCGGCGAGGTCGCCTTCTCCGAGATGGACGACGTCTTCTTCCAGGAGCTTCGCGAGCTGGAGCCCTTTGGCCACGGCAACACAGAGCCGATCTTCATCACCCGCAACGTCACTCCCGAGCGCCGTTTCCCGGCGGGGCGCACCCACACACGTGGCGTCCTCAGGGACTCCCAGGGCGGCAGGATGCAGTTCATCGCCTTCTCAAGGATGCCCGACGACTTCCCCCCGCCCCCGTGGGACATCGTCTATTCCCCGCACATCAACCGATTCAACGACTGCGAGGTCCCGCAGCTTCGCATCCACGATGTGAGGCCGGCCGCGTTCCCTCCCGCGGAACACTGAGTCCGTTTCGTCCAACCCACTTTCAACGCAAATCAGAACGATGATTCCGCTTTTGGATTTGAAGTTGCAGTACTCCTCGATTGAGTCTGAGTTGATTCCGTGCCTTCACGAACTTTGTGCAAGCCAGCAGTTCATCCTCGGACCGAATGTGGAGAGGCTTGAACAGGAAATAGCAAAGTATTGCGGCGGCGGTTTCGGGTGTGGCGTTTCCTCAGGGTCCGACGCGCTCCAGATTGCCCTGATGGCTGAAAAGATCGCTCCGGGAGACGAGGTCATCACGACCCCGTATACCTTCTTCGCGACGGCCGGGGCGGTCTGCCGGTATGGCGCCACGCCTGTCTTTGTCGACATCGACCCTGCGACCTACAACATCGACGTCACCAGGATTGAGGAGAAGATCACCCCCAGGACGAAGGCGATCATCCCCGTGCACCTCTACGGGCAGAGCGCCGACATGGATCCCCTGATGGAGATTGCGCGGCGCCACGGGCTTGTCGTAATCGAGGATGCATGCCAGGCAATCGGCGCCGAGTACAAGGGTCGCCGCGTGGCATCGATTGGCGACTATGGCGCGCTTTCCTTCTTCCCAAGCAAGAACCTGGGGTGCTTTGGCGACGGCGGCATGGTGGTCTGCACTGACGAGGCCAAGGCGAAGACCCTCGGGATTCTGCGCAACCACGGCATGGCCCCGCAATACCACCATCACCTGATTGGCAGCAACTTCCGCCTGGATGCGCTTCAGGCGGCGGTGCTTCTCGTGAAGCTTCCGCACCTTGACTCATGGACGGCGGCCAGGCAGAAGAACGCCGCCGACTACAACGAACTCTTCGCAGGGGTCGAGGGCATCACAGTCCCCCAGGTGGCCGGGTATGCCACGCGCCATGTCTTCAACCAGTATGTCATCCGGATATCCGGCGGCCGCCGTGACGCCGTCTGGAACGGGCTCAAGTCCAGAGGCATCGGAAGCGCGGTCTACTATCCGATTCCGCTTCATCTCCAGGAATGCTTCGAATCCCTTGGATACAAGAGGGGCGACTTCCCGGAGAGCGAAAGGGCGGCGGCCGAAACCCTGGCGCTGCCAATCTTCCCCGAATTGACGACCGCGCAGAAGGAGGAGGTCGCCGCAACTGTCAAGGAACTCCTCGGAGAATAGGCTTGCGCACGGGCCGTAGACGATGGGCAAGAAACGTAGAAAACACCGCAAAGGGACTCCCACGCTGCCCCAGAAGCCGCGTGGAAGCCTGCTTGGCATCTACGTGCGGCTCATGCGGCAGTATGCCATCAGGCACTGGATATACCTGACCATCGGCGTCTTCTTCGCATTGGTGGAGGGCGGCGCGCTGCTGACGCTCTGCAAGCAGGTGGGAATGGTCGCCAGCGGATTCGAAAGTGGGCGCGTGGCGAAGGGGCCAAAGGCGGCGGATGTCGTGGAAACCCGCCCGGGGGAGACGCCCCCCGTGGAGGCGGCTGTTGTTGATGCATCAACACAACTTGTTGATACGGAGGAAGTTACGTCTAACCAGGAACTCCCTCCACCCGCCAGGGGCGACAAGCAGTCCTCCAAAATCCAGAAGTATGTCGACCAGGCGAACACCTGGCTTCGGAAGTTCGGGTTGCCCGAGGTTGACAAGGGGGACGGCGTCCATTTCACGCGCAGCATGGTTATACTGCTCCTGGTCGGGCTGGTTGCCTTCTTCATCATCCAGGCGTTGGCGATTCTCGGCAACCGCTACTGTCTCAAGTGGCTTGGCGCCCGTGTTGTCACGGACATGCGCAGGTCCCTCTACAACCATCTTCTCGACCAGTCCCAGTCCTTCTATTCCCGCGAGGACGTGGGTGTCGGCAGCCTTATCAGCCGTTGCACCAACGACATCAACGCGGTCGAGTCCGTCATCTCCGGCAATTTCCCGGATTTGGTTGTCGCCCCCATACAGATTCTCGCGGCTGGTTTTTTCCTTGTGGGCGCCGTCATCGAGGCCCGTCTTTCCTGGTCCTTTGCCGTGATGGTTCTCCTGATGGGCTTCGTGATGTTCCCGCTCTACTGGGTGTGCCGCCTCATCAAGCGCTACCAGCACCGCGTCCTGGAGGGCGTCGCCGCCGTGACCGACAAGATGCAGGAGAGCTACTCCGGCATACGCGTCATTCGGGCCTTCAGGCAGGAGGAGCGTGAGAAGGAGTCCTTCAACCAGGTGAACGAAAAGTACTTCAAGTCGCTCTGCCGGGCAATCCGCGCGGACGTGGCCGTCCACCCGATGCTTCAGATTGCGGCGATGATAATGGTCGGAATCTTCGTCTGGATGTGCTATCTGAACGGCCTGACAATCGGCGTCCTGAGCGGCATGGCCTTTGCCGCCCAGAGCATGTACAAGCCAATCAAGGACATCGTCAAGGTGAATGCGGGGCTTCAGAAGGGCGCCGCCGCCGCCGAGAGGTTCTTCGAGGTGCTGGATTTGGACAGCTCCCTGCCAGTGCCCGACAATCCCCGCAGGATTTCAAGCTTCGACAAGGAGATCAGGTTCGACTCCGTCTCCTTCCGCTATACCAGTGACGGTATGGAGATTTTGCAGGGGATCGACTTCACGATACGCAAGGGCGAGATGGTGGCGCTCGTGGGACAGACGGGCAGCGGAAAGTCCACCCTCGCATATCTGCTGGCAAGGTTCTACGACCCGACCGCTGGCCGTGTCACCATCGACGGGGTGGACTTGCGGGAACTGGACGTGACGGACTTCAGGAATCTCGTCGGAATCGTCTCCCAGGATACTTTCCTCTTCAATACCTCCATCGAGGAGAACATCCGCTACGGCCGTCCGGACGCGACCCACGAGGAGGTTGTGGAGGCCGCGCGCCAGGCGAATGCCCTCGAGTTCATCGAGGAGAACCCGGAGGGATTCGCACGCAAGGTCGGTGAACGGGGAGACCTGCTCTCCGGAGGACAGAAACAGCGGATCGCAATCGCACGGGCAATCCTGCGCAATCCTCCAATCCTCATCCTGGACGAGGCGACAAGCGCATTGGACACGGTCACCGAAAAGCTTGTCCAGGACGCACTCAACAATGTCATGAAGGACAGGACGGTCCTCGCAATCGCACACCGCCTCTCAACGGTCAGGGACGCCGACTGCATCCTCGTGATGGAGGAGGGGCGCGTCGTGGAACGGGGCACCGACAGCGAGCTTCGCGCCCAGGGCGGCATCTACAACCGCCTGGCAAGCCTTCAATTCGACAATGCGGACCCCTCGCCCCGGCACATCGGCTGAACCCAAAGGCATCTTCCCAAGTCAATCCACGCAAAACAGCAACTCCGCCAATTTCACGACCATGTCTGACGCCTCAATCAACCGCAAGAGCTATCTCACCCAGAACAAGGGCGACTTCCCCGAATCCACGGACTTCCTCGGCATTCCATACGTGAAGGTCGATGATCTGCGCTACGGAACAAATCCCCACCAGAGCGCCGCATACTACAAGCCGGCGAATGCGGTCGACACCGTGATTGGAGACATGAAGGTGCTCAAGACCGGCAAGAGCGGACTCTCCCAGACAAATCTCGAGGACATCAGCTACTCGCTGAACATCGTCAAGTACTTCGACCGCCCCGCATGCGCCTGCATGAAGCACGTGAACCCCTGCGGCGCCGCCGTCGCAGTCGGTGACGAGACTCTCAAGGAGGTCTATGTGAAGGCCCGCGACTGCGACCCGAGGGCGGCCTTCGGCTCGGTCATAGCATTCAACCGCAATGTGGACAAGGATACCGCCGCCGAAATCATGAGCACATTCGTGGAATGCGTGGTCGCCCCGGGATACACCGACGAGGCAATCGAATTCTTCTGCAATCCCGAGGTCACCCTCAACAAGCAGATCCGCATCCTCCAGTGCGGGGACATTGACAAGCTGCCGAAATTCGTCGGCGACGACACGGTCGGATACCGCACGATGAAGGTGCTGGCCGACGGGACGGTCGTCGTGGCGGACCCGCTGCTGACCAACATGCGCTCCGTGGAAGACCTCAAGCCCGCCGCCGCCGACAGCAAGACGCTGGGGCATGTCGAGAGCACGGTCGCCGCCACCGACTCCCAGAAGGACGACCTCCTTGCAGCGTGGTATATCAACATCTCCGTGCGCTCCAATGGCGTCGTCATCGTCAAGAATGGCGGCACACTCTGCGTCGGAACCGGCGAGCAGGACCGCGTCGGCGCAGTCGAGAAGGCCATCGACAAGTTCCATAAGTACGCAGGCCGCGAGACCATCCAGGACTCCGTGATGGCCTCCGACGGCTTCTTCCCGTTCTACGATGCAGTCGAGGTCGCCGCAAAGGCAGGCGTCACCGCAATCATCGCCCCGGCGGGTTCCATCAAGGACGCCGAGGTCATCAAGCGCGCCAATGAACTCGGCGTGGCACTCTTCCACGCGCCTGAACGCGTCTTCTCACACCACTAATGTCAGACGACACTGAAGACAGGATTGTTGACGGCGACGAGGAGAAGGAACTCTCCTCCGAGACCGATGACCTCATGGAGCCCGTCTCCGATTCGGAGGACGGGGTCGATGTTGTGCCTCCAGAGGAGCCCTCTGATGCGGATGCGCTCAGGGAGCTCATGGAGTACAACTTCATGGTCTACACGTCCTATGTCGTGAAGGAACGCGCGATTCCCGACGTGGACGACGGGCTCAAGCCCGTCCAGCGCCGCATTCTGCATACGCTCCATGCCCTTGACGACGGCCGCATGCACAAGGTCAGCGGAGTCGTCGGGGATGCGATGAAGTACCATCCACACGGTGACGCGTCCATCTACGATGCGCTGGTGGTGTTGGCGAACAAGGACTATTTCATCGACCGCCAGGGAAATTTTGGAAATATCCTTACAGGCGACCCCGCGGCCGCCGGCCGTTACATCGAGTGCCGCCTCAGCAAGTTCGGGAAGGAGGTGCTTTTCAATCCCGCCGTCACGGAGTATGTGGACTCATACGACGGCCGCAACAAGGAGCCAGTGGTGCTTCCCGCAAAGGTGCCCGCGTTGCTGATGATGGGCACCGACGGAATCGTGCCAGGCATGGTGACGCATGTCTTCCCGCATAACTTCAATGAACTGCTGAAGGCGGAAATCGCAATCCTCAAGGACGAGCCTTTCCATGTCTATCCTGATTTCCCGACGGGCGGACTCATGGATGTGTCAGGGTACGCGGACGGACTCGGGGATATACGCGTGAGGGCGAAGATAGAGGCCGATGGCGATAAGAAGGTGGTCATCCGAGAAATCCCGGCGGGGTCCACGACGGACTCCCTCATCGAGTCCATCGAGAAGGCGTGCAAGGCCGGCAAGCTGAAGATCGCCGCCATCAACGACTACACCGCCGAAGAGGTCAATATCGAAATCACCCTCCAGCGCGGAATCTACGCGGAGGAGACAATCCAGGAACTCTACGCATACACGGACTGCCAGAAGGTCCTCCATTCAAGCCTGCTCGTCATCCAGGACAACCGCCCCGTCGAGATGACTGTCACACAGGTGCTGCGCCGCAATGTCCAGCGGCTGCAGGAGATTTTCAAGGCGGAGCTGGATCTGGAGCTTGCTGAGGAGAAGGAGGCGCTGCAACGTCTCTCCCTGGAACGAATCTTCATCGAGAACAGAATCTACAAGCGCATCGAAAAGTGCACGAGCCTTCCGAAGATTCAGGAGACCGTCCGCACAGGACTGGAACCCTTCAGGGATATGCTTCAGCGGGATGTCTCCGACGAGGATGTCACACGACTCCTCCAAATCCCAATCCGGAGGATTTCACTCTTCGACCTCAATAAGAACCAGGAGGACGTGGATGCGGTGGCGAAAAGACGCGAGACGACTGAGTACAATCTCGCACACCAGGTGGAGTATGCAATCTCGTATGTCCAGGGACTCCTGGACAGGTACGGAAGCCTCTATCCAAGACGCACCGAAATCACGGGAATCGACGATGTGGACAGAAAGGAGATCGCACGACGCAACGTGAAGGTGTACCACGACAAGGTGAACTACTTTGTCGGAACAGGCGTCAAGTCCTCCAGCAAGGACGCGGAGCCGCTCGTCTGCACGGAGTTCGACAGGCTGATGCTGCTACGCACTGACGGCACCTGCCAGATCATCCCGATTGAAAGCAAGACATACGTCGGACAGGCAAAATACCTCTTCGTCTACGACAAGGACCAGGTCTTCTCAATCCTCTATCGAAACAAGAAGGAGGGAACATGGTTCGCCAAACGCTTCCAGATTGGACAGTACATCCTCTCGAAGGAATACCACATCGTGCCGGAGGGATGCGTCATCGAAGCGCTCTACACTAATTCGGGCGTGGTCCTCTCGCTGGAACTCGCCGCAAATCGACGCCGCGCATACAATGATGTCAAAGTGGATTTCGAATCATTGCCGCTGCGCGGACGGGAGGCGAGGGGATTCAAGCTGACACACTACCCCGTCGTGAAAATCAATGTCGTCAACAGGGGAACCGACAAGCCGCAGCCACCACCCGAATCACCCGACGCGGAGGAGGAGACGCCACAGGACGACATGAATGACACAGGCCGGCAGGAGACGCCACCACAGCCGGAACCGACCCCCGCGGCGGAACCTGTCGCTCCCGCGCCTATCGAGCATATCGAAGTGACGGAGCCACCCAGGGAGGTGACAGCCACCTCGACGGAGCAACCGCAGACTCCGCCGCCAAAACCGGATAAGAAGGCCTCGTCCCCCAAAAAGGCAGCAACAAAGACCAGACCCCCGAAGCCGGAATCCCCGAAGCCGGAATCCCCGAAGCCGGAATCCCCGAAGCCGGAATCCCCACGAAAGTTCCACCAGGACGATCTGCCGTTCTTCCTGTAGTGCTTCTTCTACCCAGTTTGGCCTGGCGTCATGAGAGAGTGGGGCGCTGGGAGGCGTGATTGGAGTTTGATAGCCGCATATGGACTCATGCAGCTTAATGGTTGCCTGTTCGCCTACCCGCAGATATTATGGGGAGTAGAATTGCCGTGCGCGGCCAGACTAGTTAGTCTCGCCAGTGAGACTGTGAAGTGCTTTTGTCCATTCGTTGGCGTCGTTCATGACCTTTACTTGAATTCCTGTCGGGGGTTCAATTACTTCATCAGTAGTGAAGATTACCACAGGCAAGTCAGGAAATGGATTCGAGGATAGGAATGACCTAACTCTTGTAGACGTCTCTTCAGGAGTGCCTCCTCTGACAACAGCAGTTGCCGCCATCTGACGATGCACGGCATCCCACATAATGTTATTCAGAAAGAGCTCATCACTATTATATGGCCTGTCTACAAGAATCACATGTGCAGACGCGTTGTCCGGCACTGGAAAAGTGATTGTAGTTTGTTCTGCAAAATCTGCAGGAGGCAAGCTTTTTGCCAATTGATTGAATTCAGGCGTATTTAAGATGAACTCGGTAATTAGTCGATATGAGAGTTCCCATGCCCCGTGCTGTTCAAATTGGCCAGATTCATGCCAGGCGGGAGGAGTCACAAGATGGCGAATGTCGATGCCTTTGTCGAGGCCTTCGCGAACCATTGAGGCTGTTGGCTCCAAGCCTGGGCATCCCCACACATTCAAAGCAAGCATCCGTGCGTCGCAGGTGCTTGGAAACGCTGTATAACGCAAACCACCATTCCAAGCCGCCACACTGATTTTTTCAGGAAATGCACATGCCATGTGTTGGGCCATGCTGCCGCCACTTGATTCGCCAATGACAATCAAGCGCCTGGGTTCCAACCCAAATTCCTTAACAAGGTGCTCATGTATGCGGAAAACAAGAGTAGGCCATCCGGATTCAGGATAGATATAATATTGTGAATGGTCATCTGTGATAAAGATGTTGGCTTCAATACTTAGGCTGAATACGGAGAATCCATGCTTAATTGAAAGATCACGGACCCATGCAGGAAGCCCAGAGCGAATTTGGCCTGCTTCACCATTGAAAGGCGCGTAGAAAACCACCGTCGAAGCACTGGGAAGGGGAAGACCACTTTCTTTATCTAGCGGAACCGCATAACGAACAAGAGATGTTGGATTTAGGGGTTTGGAGACATTTAGTTCGAACATCCCCTCAAAGAGTGCTTTGCCAGGGACAGGCCGGAATGATAGAGGAGGATAATATAGGTGATTGTCATAAATGTTATAAAAAATAAAACATGATAAAACTGTTGTCATGACAGTAAGAATCCATATGAATAATCTGCGTGTCGACTTGTTTTTGGACATAATCTTAAACTTATCAGGTAGTCTGTTGAATTAAAAAAGATTGTTTATACGAGAGATTGGAATAGCATTATGCATTAAATGGATAAGCCATCATTCAAGAGTATCGAAGCAATCTGCAGTGCAAAGGGAGTGGCTCTGTCAGTTAATTCACTGATAGAAATGTGCCCCATGTTTTCATCTAGAAGCAAGCCTTGTATGGATTTTCCCTCATCATTGGCCACTTGCAAAAAGGAGTCAATCGTATCGTTTCTGGCGTCAATCAGGTATCCTGGCACATCTATAGTCTTAATTTGTGCCATAGGTGATAATATATCCCAGGGCCAGTCCAATGACGCTCCAATGCCAATAAAACCGCGTAGCCCCTTGGTTCGTGCCTTGCTGTCGCTATTTAAAATTGCGAAATTGCCTGCTGTTCCAACACCGATCGCCAAAACTGGCAAACCATCCGCCGTTTCTAGGGCATTTGCAAGGATGGCCCTCGAAGAATCAAGACCATGCAGTCCGGACTTCAATGCAACGGACATTATGGCGTAACCGCTCTTAAGCCATTCACGGAACGAGGGGAGTCCATAGATGTTATCATCTTCACCGAATAGCTCGGCTGGTAGAAAAAAGACAATCAACGCCTTAGGGGGATGATCGGGATACGCTGTAAGCAAAAGAGAATTGCTGTTGTTCTTGTTTGACATCCTGTATTCAATAAGCCGATAATGCATACTTGCATTAACAAGACAACCCGTTAGCCAAATGGCTCCGGAGATGAACAATGCGGTGAAAAAAGGAATTAAAAGTAAATTAAATCTAAAAAGTGATCTCTCAAGGAAGAGTAATCCAGTTATGTAGCAAGCAGTGATTATAATTAGGCATATAAACCATGAAACAACATTGGTGTGTTCGAAAAGAGTGGTAAAACATGCGCAAATCAGGTATGACAGACAAGAGCAAACCAAAGCCGCCAATATTTTATCATGCAACATGTGGGCGATATGCCCGCCAAACCACAAAACGGTGAAGATGATTATTAGCAGGAAGAACAAAACAGGCAAACCGTGTCTTGCACTAACCGTCAGATAGTCGCTAATCATCGAATGATAATTCTCATTGACCTCCTTTGGACGGTACCATTGCGCATATAATCTTCCACAATCACTTGGAATCCACCCTCTGCATGGGCGCATAGCCGTCAAACCGCATCCTCCACGCCATAGCATAATTCGATGCTTGATCGAGTTTTCGTTTAAATGTGTTGAACTGAGAATGCGCGTGGCGCCTGACGGTAGAAAAGCACAAATGCCAAATAAGAGTAAAGCAATATATGTTAAGGCAAGTCTACTGCGAATAAGAATGGAATAAACAGACATGGATAGCAAAAGCGAAACATACCCTCCTCTTGAATATGTCATGCAAAGCATAGCGCTAAAGATAATAATAACCGGAGACAAGCAGTATGCAACACATTGCATTATACGCTTCTTGTTGAGAAAACAAGCATGTGCGACTCCAAGCAAAAGAACTATCAGTATAACGAGCCAGGCGGCACAGATGTTTGGGGAGGGGAAAAACAGTTGGAGGCGCGGATGGTCCAGATATCGATACATACTAATATTGCTTTGAGGAAGGATTTGTATCTAAACAATGAATTGATGGATCTGCATTAATTCGCCCTCTTTTATATAAACTATCCAAGAACAAATACATAGATGAAAGAAAAAACCATGCAAGCCCAAGTTTAATATGCATCCAATCATTAATGTATTTCAGTCTATTGAGTGTCGAAACGCAATTACAGGATACTCTTGAGGGTGCGATATAAGTTATGCATTGTGCGTAAAGGTTAACAAGGGAAAAGACAAAGACGAACAAGGATTTTCTGTATTGCTTCAAGGGTGTCGCAATTAATTCAGAGCATAATAATATGCCTATGCCTGTCAATAAAATATACGAAGGAACAACAAGCCAAGGTAGATTTAGGCTATAGCTTGCATTAATAAAAAAAATCAGGCTTGATGGTTAAATAAATAAAATTACACCATCCGACGATTCCTAAGCAGACATGACATAAGAGTCTAACTGTTTGTAGCATATTATTAAGCCTCATCATCTTCAATTGGTAATCCGCAAACAAGCCATTGCTCAAAGCCAGGGTAGAAAAATTGGATTTTATCAAGTCCAGCTTCAAGGAGTTTCATCGCAAGTAATTCTGTAGTTGGGTCGGAACGGTTGCCATAAACTATAATATGATCAACTTCCTGCGAGAAATTGTACCTCGTAGCGATTGTTTCAAGGGAAAGTCCTTCGTTAAAGGAATCAAATGATATGGCTCCCGATATTCTGCCTCTGGTATAATAGTCAATGTGGCGAGTGTCAACAATAATGACCTTGTCCGGATTTTTCGTTATCTCCGACAGCATAATGACTAGATCAATTCTTTGAAGCTGTCTTTGATTTGATTCACTAGGCAATGTCGTCTTTCGGGGTTTGAAGTCCCATGTCAGAAGAAAAACGGCTCCGCCGAGCATAATCGCCTTTAACATATAGAAGGAGAATTCCTTGAAGGGGTTATTGTCAGGTCGCATAGCCAGCGTCCTCCATTTTATTTAATCGCCCTTATCCCTCTTTATTCTTCTTTTTTTCCAGATGATGATTCCGATTGACGCAATGAAGATTGGCATCATGAACCAAGGAGCTTTTTGACATATAAAATTAAAGGTATTATAGTTTGTCAATCTATCCCATTGCCGACGTAGTCTTCCATGCGGCTTGGGTGTTGTATTTGCCAATTGCTGTCGTTTTTTTATGACGAAATCAGAATGTCTGAAAGCTCTTTTCTGTAAAAGCTCAACGGCTTCATCAGAATTTCTCGCGTGCTTTAATTTTGCATTTGGCGGAACAGTGAAGTCATCTTCTGAATATACAGGATTGAAATTAATATTTATCCTGTGTTCTGAAAACAATAATCTCCCAGATGAATCATATGTGTTATCGACTAGAATGAACTCATGTTTTTTATCTATGATAAACTCTTGAACATATCCAGATGTTTCGGATTCGATGATTTTCCAGCAATTTCTTCCGTCAAAATTAACACTTGTCATCTTGAAGGTCGAGTCATTGCGAATAATGTGATGGGGATGCTCCTCTTGAGTCACAATTCCGTATGTCTCAAATTGACTAATCCACAGATCAATATGCCCATCGGAATTATAAATGTCTTTAACATCAAATGACCAAAAAGCCCTGCTATACTCCTTAGTTCTCTTCGAGTCAGTGACATGCCATACAGAACCATCCGGGTTGCGTCTTTGTTTGACAATGCATATGTGTCTGTCATTTTTTTTGAGCGCCTTCTCGTATGAATAATTAAGGGTAGCATCGCGGATGATGGCATTCTGGAGTATTTCCTTTGGGCTCTTTTGTGCGTATATAGATACTCCCCATAGAATCAGTATTAAAAAAGCAATGTGTCTACTTTTCATGGTATTTCTCCAAATGTCTACACTGTTTTGTGTCACACAATTCCTTCCTAGTCGATTATTGTTCATTTGTGCAGTTCGTCATACAATTTTCGTAGTTTTTCCAAGCAGTATCCTTACACTCCTTGAGCCTGTCGGGATTTGACTGCTCACCGCCTGGACCAAATATCTTATTACAAACGGCTATATGATCTGAATAGTTTATTGAACAATAATTTTCGCAGGTAATGCCCCGTGCAAGGACAATCGAGGAATAAACAGCCAGGATTAAAGCCGCGACGAACAATTTCATTCTCATTTTTTTTGGACATCATTTTGCTTGTATTGATTTTGGGTTGTATCAATTCCTAGTAAATTCTTTTGCTAATATAAGACATCATCTAAAAAGCAGGCGAATGTCCTTCGTGCGAAGAAGTATGAAACAGGGAAAGTTAAACACACGCTTCTCGTGCGATTACTTTTGTAAATTGGGAGATGTGAGTTGCCTCCTTTGCATGAAGGAATGCTACAGCAAGCGAAAATCCCCACCACCATGCTTTTAGGGGTAGCCGTTGGTGATGCCAGGCGCCGTATTCAGTTTATGGGCCTTCTACCTGGAGTAGGTGAATTGGACAGCAGTGCCATTATCGACCATCCAGGTATTGCTGTGGGTGTTGCCGTTGTAGCCATTCCAGACACATTTGCTGTAGTGGCGTGCCTCCTGGTCTGCAAGCTCGGCGTACTTGATGCCGTCCTTGACAGTTTAGGCGTGTCCGTCAGCGAAAACGAAGTTGCATCCACTGTACGGGTGTTTCATGAGGCTGTGGTGGACATTAGCGCCTTCTGTCCAGCGCGGCTCGACAGAGCCGGAGTGGTATCCGCCGATTTCGTTGGCGTTGTCGGAGTCACCCCACATGAAGTAAACGGCTGGGGCTTTGAATGCTTCTGGACGCGTGAAGACATCCTTGAGTCTGTTGTTCGACTCAAGGCACAATTCGCAGCTTGTAGCCTCGATGCGGTATGGGGCGCCATTGACGGTGTATGCGCGGGCGTTGGACTGGGCGATTATCCCGTAGGCGTGTTCTGCTCCGAAACTTCTCTCATTGGGGCAGAATGCGATAGGGAAGACTTGCTTCCACTTCGTGTAATAGGGGCTTGCCCAGTCGATGTCATAGTTATTTTCCATGCCAGTGAACAGACCACTGCGCCAGTTGTGTCCAATCCACTGGTTCTGGTCATTGCATCCAATCAGCATATATCCGTTGTTTGAGTCACTGTAGATTGTGAATGCCAGCGATAGTTGCTTGAGGTTATTGATGCAGCTAATGGTTCGGGCTCTTTCGCGAGCCTTCGCCAGGGATGGCAGAATCATTGAGGCCAAAAGCGAGATGATGGCCAACACAACCAGAAGCTCAATCATGGTGAAGGATTTCCTCATTGGGTGGCCTCCTTGAAGGGAGATGATGTAACAATTAGGGAAATTGACTGGATAAGGCAATCAGAACGAAGGGGGGAGACTAAGCCCGTTACCCTTTCACCGTATTATCGGATAATGCCGTCGAAAAAACAAGCCTGTTCCTTAAGAGTGGAGCTTCTCCACGAGGGTTGCGTTTATGTCTTGGCTCATTCCTTTCACCCATGGAGATGTCATGTTCACGCCAATGGAATCTCCCCTTTGTAGGCGTCGCAATCTCCGAGGGAAAGGAAGGCTGGAACGCTAAAAAGAAGAGAATTCCGAACTATTTCCGAAGGGGGACCTAAATTTCCGCCATGACGACCAGCCATTCCTCTCATAATCCATGAGGGGAGATGGTCATAATAATGAGTGGTGAGTTGTGGGTCGGAGGTGAATCCGTAGTTTGGTGGCAGAATGTGCCACGGTGGTGGATATGTCATCCATTTTCCAGGATTGAGCGCAGTTCCTCCTGTGTGATTTCTGCGGGAATTGCCGTAGAGGAATCGAGGAGTGTGTTTGCGATGCGTCTTTTCTGCGTCTGCATTTGGAGCACTTTTTCCTCGACGGTTCCCTCCGCGATAATCCTATATGCGAAGACGGGCCTTTGCTGTCCGATTCTATATGTTCTGTCGACAGCCTGTGCTTCGGCGGCAGGATTCCACCATGGATCCATTATGAATACATAGTCTGCGGCAGTCAGGTTGAGTCCGACACCTCCGGCCTTCAGGCTGATTAGGAATACCTTCTTGTCTGGATCGTCCTGGAATTCCTTGACCACCTCCCCCCTGTTTTTCGTTTCGCCGTCCAGGTGGCAGTAATTCCATCCGGCGTCATCGAGGTCTTTTTCGATGAGATTAAGGAAAGCTGTGAACTGTGAGAAGACGAGTGCCTTGTGTCCGCTCTGGATGAGTTCCTCGAGCATTGAATGGAGCAGGGTGACCTTTGCGCTCTCCGTTTCGGAGAAGCTTTCGTTGACGAGTGCGGGGTGGCATGCGGCCTGCCGCAGCCTCAGCAGGGCGGCGAGCATGTTTACCGTGGAAGTGCCCGATGTGGCGGAGAACTCCTTCCGGTAGTAGTCGCGCAGGTGTTCGTATTGTTCGCGTTGTGCATCGTGCAGTGAGCACATCAGGATCTGTTCTGTTTTGGGTGGCAGATCCGTGGCCACCTCCTCCTTGCGCCTTCGCATTATGAACGGGGCGACGGCCTTTCGGAGGCGTGCAAGGGTCTCTCGGTCTGTTGCGAGAGCAGTTCCGTGTGAGAAACTCTTCACGAAGCCAATCCTGAAGAGTCCCGGGTTTAAGAAGGAGAGTTGGCTCAGCAGTTCGGAGATGTTGTTTTCGACAGGCGTGCCTGTCATTGCCAGGCGGTGGTTTGCCCTGAGTGCCCGTGCGGCGAGTGCGGTTGCGCTGTCGCTGTTCTTGATAGCCTGTGATTCGTCAAGCACAACGTAGTCGAATGGAATCCTGGAGAGCGCCACGATATCCTGGCGGAGAGTTCCGTATGTGGTGAAGACGAGGTCGAAGCCGGCGAAAGCCTCCGGCGTGGCGTCGCCGCGCAATGCCCCGTGGTGAATGTGAGTCTTGAGCCTTGACGCAAACCTTGCGGCTTCGTCCTGCCAGTTGAAGAGGAGTGACGAAGGCATGACGACCAGGGTTGGCAGTAGTGGCCCCTCCTCGTGTCGTCTGGCCAGGAGTGCGAGCACCTGCACCGTCTTGCCGAGGCCCATGTCGTCCGCCAGGATTCCCGAGAGTCCCAGCCCCTCCATTTGTGCGAGCCAGTTCACTGCATCCTTCTGATAGGGTCGCAGCCTTGCGGCGAACCATTCTGGCGGATCGCATTTTTGCGGCGTGTCGGCGGCGCGCTGGCGCAGCTTGTCCAGGACGGCCCCGTATCGTCCGTCCACGTCTTCGACTTGTTCCTGGAGGATTGCATCGAGGAGTGCGGCCTGTTCCTGTCGGATTCTGACGCGTGCGCTGTCGGCCTCTCCGATTTCCACCAGGGCGGTGAATTTTTCGAGCCATTCGTTTGGCAGAATCCCGTATGTCCCGTCGTCCAGCCGGACAGACTTTGCGCCTGTGCGCAGTGCCTTCAGCAGTTCCGGGGTCTCCAGCCTCTGTCCGTCGTCGAATGCGATTTCCGCATCCAAGTCCATCCAGTCGATTCCGCTTGTGCGTATTGTGATATTCTTTTCGACGGGGCGTCGGTAGCTTTTGCCATGTGCGCGTATGTGCCATCCCCTGAGGACAAGGGTCCGGACTGCCTGGTCGAGTTTTGCGGGAAGGAGTTTCCAGCCCGGGTCTTCGTCGCCGCCTGTTCGTGTGACATTTCGGAAGCCAGTCCTGAGGAGTTCCTCCCGAAGTCGTTCCTCCTCGTCCGGATTGCGCTGGATTACCTCGTGAATCCCCTGGAGGCGTTCTTCGGTTGACGCCTCGTCGCAGAAGACCTCCGGCGCGTACTGGAATGAGAGAGTCGCCTGGAGCTGTTCCTGTCCGAGGTGTTTATATCTGGCGGTCTCGATATACAGCCGTCCAGTGGGCATGCCCATTTCGGTTGGGACTCGTTCGGCGTCCTGCATCTGCGACAGATCCGCCGTGCCGTCCAGCGTTAGGAGTTCCGTGAATGCCAGCGCCTCCCGCCGTGTCATCCATGGCGGCTGCCTTCCCGTGAGACTTGCCAGTCGCATTCCCGCATTCTTCACATTGAGAATCCACAGGGTGTCGTTGGCTACAGCCCATCCTGCTGGTGAGAATGCCTGCCAGGATTCGATTGCGAGGTCGCCCTGTGGCGTGGCAATCCAGACCCTGGGGCGCATCCGGTCGTGTGCTTCGTCACGCTCCCATGAGGCGCACCAATCGCACTTGCCGCCATATCCGAGACGATGAAGGCGCCAGGGTCGCTCCTGCCCCCGTGCACTCCACCTCAATTGCCCCGCATTCTCGGCAAGCCTGACGAACCTGGGCTGGGCATCTGGGGGCAGAAGGAACCTGTTGCCCCGGCAGCCAGGCGTGGTCTCCCTGTGGGGCATGAGAGCCTTCAGCAGCGCGGCGTCCTCACTGCTGGGCAGCGTCGTCTCGCCAGAAGGGGCAAGCGGCTGCAACGGGGCGGCTGGATTGCCCGCGTTCCTCCACCACAGCTCAATGGGGAGACTGCCAGTTATTGATGCTGGAAGTGCTTCCAGTTCAAGGAGATATAGAATTTCTACACCACAATCCTCAACAATCTGCGGATTGAATGCCGGAGACCTTTGCTGGCGGCGTTTCAAGACGCCCCGTTTCTCCTTTATCTTGTGGCGCAGATATCCGTGTTCGTATTCGACGCTTTGCCCCTGGGAGTCGACGCCCATGTCGCCGTTGAAGCGCCTTCGTCTTTTTTTGGGGGCATCCTCCTCGTGCATCCGGCTTCTCTATGTGATTTACGGGAAGAGTTTTTTCGTTGGGGCGAGTGGGTCGTAGGTATATGAGCATCCCAGGTGCCTGAGCCCCTGTTCGTCGCCGTGTCCTGGCGTATGTGAGAGATGCACGTCGCAGTTTCTGAGTTGTGCCAGTGTATCCAGTGCCTTTTGTGCGTCTGGGTCTGTGGCGCTGGAGACCGTGAGGACAATCAGCGCCTCCGAAAGGTTCAGGCTGGTTCTTGTATTTGCTCCGAGTCCATGCTTGAATGTTGAGACCTTGTCAAGTATGTCTGGCCTGAGGAGATACTTTTCCTTCGGGATATTTGCGAGATGCTTTGCCGCATTGAGTATCATAGCGACTGCGGAGTGCATCAGGCTGGAGTTCCTGCCTGTGGCAATGAATCCGTCTGGCAGCTGGATTGCGGCTCCGCAGAAGATTCCGCCATCCCCTTCGCCCTCGGATTCGCAGAGACGCGCGGTCTCATGGGCAGCCGCCACGACCGGGCGGTCTTCGGGCTGGAGGCCGGCCTTGCGCATCAACTCCTCCGCACGCCGGACAGTTTCGTCGGTGGCGCGTCCAAGCTTGTTTTCGGAGACGTAGTTGAAGTATCTGCGGATAATCTCCATGTTGGCGGCCTTGCGGACTCCCGCGTCGTCGACGATTCCATCCGCGATGCAGTTCACCCCCATGTCGGTGGGGGACTTGTAGCCGTTGCCCCCGGAGATTCTTTCCAGGATTTCCCTGAGCAGCGGGAATGTCAGCAGGTCTCGGTTGTAGTTGACCGCCGGCACTCCGTATGTCTCGTAGTGGAAGTGGTCGATTGCATTGCTGTCAAGCAGGTCTGCGGTGGCCGACTCGTATGCGATGTTGACTGGGTGGCTCAAGGGGAGGTTCCAGACGGGGAAGCTCTCGAATTTCGCGTAGCGCGCTCTGCGGCCCTGCTGGAACTCGTGGTAGATTTGGCTGAGGCAGGTGCCCATCTTGCCGGAGTTGGGGCCGGGGCCTGTGACCACCACCAGGGGGC
>ERZ1035014.271-NODE-271-length-26293-cov-7.146505_pt1 | contig 26293 bp, 18 predicted proteins | sample MGYA00520620_ERZ1035014 | MGnify/ENA primary metagenome ERZ1035014 (study PRJEB33766, sample SAMN09781744) | gut metagenome | biome: gut microbiome | host: Homo sapiens | place: Madagascar | study: EMG produced TPA metagenomics assembly of the PRJNA485056 data set...
CAGGGCTATGCCCGAAATTGAAAAACCACCAGCTCGGCTGGTGGATATTTATTTACACAAATATTAATAAAACACTGTTTTATAACCCGACCATAACTTATAACCCATACAATTTATTTATCAACAGATGAGTCCGTTATAGCTCTTGAATCAAAAGAAAGGAGAAAATTATGAGAACTATAAACAAACTAACAAAACTCGTTTTATCATTTTTATTGGTTATAACATGCATTAACTTCTCTATCGTTCAAGCAGAAGATGGTAGTGATGAAAACTATTCAGAGCCTACTGCAGTGGAAACGATTAGTGAAGAACCTGCTAGTGAACCTGAACAGGAAGTGATTCCAGAAGAACCTCCAGCAACGGAAGAAATAATTGTTGAAGAACCTGTTGTTGAAGAACCAGTGGTTGAGGAAACAGCTCCTGTCGAAGAGGAAAAGCAGGAAGAAGTAGCTCCTGAAGTAATAGAAGAAGCTAAGGTTGAAGAAGAGAATAATACACCTGAGATTGAAGCTGAACCTGCTACACAGGAAGAAACAGTAGAACCAGAAGTACAACCAGAAGCTCCAGTAGCACCTGAAGTACAGAAGGTTGAAACTGTTGAAGAAGTAAAGGTTACAGTAGTGGTGAGTTATGTGGATGAAAGTGATCATCCATTAACAGATCCTATTACTGGATCTTATCCAATTGAGTACAGACTTGATGAAAATGTTGATGCATTTAAGTCATTTGATGGATATGCTTTTGAAAAAGTGATTGTAAATGATGATGCAAAAAACACTATTTCAAAAGATGATGTACAAAAGAATGGATTCAGAATTACAAAGGATATGACTTCTTTGAAACTTGTTTATCAGAAGATGAATTTAGAATCTAATGAAAACAAAGAAGTGATTCCTGAAGTGACTGAGGAAGCAGTTGAAGAAGCTGAACCTGAGTCGAACACGAATGAAACGGAACTCTCTGCATTTGATCAAACTGCATTTGCTGGAAAAGTTGCTGTTCATGCGTCTGCAGCTGAAGGTGTTTTACCTAAAGGTGCTAGATTGATTGTTGAACAAGTTAACAGAAAAGCAATACTTAACGCTGTAGAAAATACAGTATCAGATAATAACAAGGAAATGGATTCTGCTGTTGCATTAGATATCTCAATCGTAGATAAAGATGGCAACAAGATCCAGCCTAACGGAATTGTAAATATTACATTCGTAAATACTGGCGTATCTGGTGATGAAGTAAAGATTTATCACGTTGAAGATGATGCTAGTGCAGTAACAGAAATTGCTAATAACACTGATAGCTTTGATGCTAGTCATTTCTCAATTTATGTTATTACTGGTGAAAAGAAAGTTCCATTGGCTACATATAAATTCAATGCTAATGGTTCAGTAGTAAGCACACAGATTGTTAAAGATGGTGATTCTTTAATTACTCCAACAGCTCCAGAAATTGCTGGAAAAGCATTTGTGGGTTGGGTTGATGAAGCTGGTAATCCATTTACTGGTTTTGGTAAACAATCCGAAATTACTGAAACTACAACACGTACAATTACAGCTAGATATGAAGCAGCATTATATGTTTACTTCTATAATCCAGATGGAACTAAAATAATGCGTACACAAAAGGTTGCAGATCATGATAGTCATGATTATTCATCAGTAACATATGATGTGGATGCAACACATAAACTAGTTGGCTGGGCAGCTGTACCAAATGGTAAAGACAATATTGCAACAAATATTGCAGTGCCTAAAGATGCAGTTTCAACTAGTGTATATGCAATTATTGAACAAGGATATTGGGTGACATTTGATTCTGATGGTGGTTCAAATATTGATTCACAGTTCGTATTTGATAAAATTTCTTTAAACGGAATTACACCAACAAAACCTGGTTATACATTTGCTGGATGGTACAATGGCGAAGAAAAAGTTGAAAATGGTACAAAAGTGACTGCTCCTATGACTTTAAAAGCACATTGGAATCCTAGTGAAGTTAATTACACAATCAATTATTGGCAGCAAAAAGTAACAGATGACAAAGATGCTGCTGATGATCAGAAACATTATGATTATGTTTCTTCAGAAACTAAGAAGGCAACAACAGGTAGCTTAGTTTCTGCTGATGGCAATGCAAAGTCCTATAATGGATTCAAATACAATGCTAACAATTCATCTAAGGACGTTGCAATTGCTGGTGAAGGAACAACTATCATTAATGTTTATTATGATCGTGTTTTATGTACAGTTAATTTCTATACATATGAATACAGTGGATGGTCTAGTGGCTGGAAAATCAATAAAACAGTTACAGGATTATATGGTGCCAGTCTTCCTGAAGGCGCATGGGATACGTCGAGTTATTTGTGGTATACAAAAAAAGATGGAGGTTCAAATGCGGTATTATTGACTTCGTTTGATTTTGAGACAGCTGGATATGCTGGAAATGAAGGCAATGTAAAAACAGGTAAAATTGTTACCACATGTAATTTCTATGGAAGTTCTAAAGGAAGAACATATACAATCAATTACTATAATGAACAAGCTGATGGAACATTTAAAAAGGTTCAAACAGTTGGAATGAATCAAGCGAGTCTAACAGTTCATGAAAAATATGATGGTTATGAGTTGTACAAATATAGTACTGGATCAAATGCTAATGAAACAGCTGAATATTGGAGTAGACAAAAAGCAGTAAAAGATGGCAATGGAGTTTATGGAGAAACAATTAACATCGCATCTAAGTTGAAAAAATACAGTTTATCTTACTATAACTACAACACTGTAGCTCTTACAAAGAGCGATATTAAGTACACTTCGTCATTAAAAACTTATGGAAGTTTTAATCCTGATAGACCTTTGGAATTGCCGGATTATTATCATTTTGATGGCTGGTACAAGGATAAAGCAGGAACAACAAAGTTTGATTTTGATACAGAAACAATGCCAAATGCAAACTTACAGATTTATGCAAAGTGGTCAGCTTCTAATATCCAATTCACATACAATCTGAATCAGCCAGAAAGTAGTGATACACCAACACCGATAGATGTTGAAGCAGGTACAATTGCAAATACAGTATTGCCTGCAATACCAGAAGTAAATGATTATACATTTGCTGGATGGTATGTTGCTGATGGTAATGGCAATTTGACAACAGAAGTATTCCATGCTGAAGATGCAATTGTAAGAAATACAAGTGTTATCGGTAAGTGGCTATATAATGGTGACCTTAGAGTAACGTATAGTCCTGGTACTGAAGGAGATAACGCAACAGTGCCAACAGATACAAAAGTATATGCTGGTGGTGCAAGCGTTACAGTTGCAACAAATGCAACAACTACTTCAAACAAGAAATTCTTAGGTTGGCAGTTAAATGGTAACATTTATCAACCTGGTGCATCATTTGAAATTAATAAGGATCTTGCAACAGAAGATGTAGTTACACTGACAGCTATTTGGGGAAGCGAAGAAGCTTCTACAACGCTTACTTATAATCCAGGTAATGGACATGGTAACGCTAGAACAGAAGCAGTTCTTAACAATGTCGAAGTAACAATTAAAACTTATGATCATGATCCATTAAAATTCTCAGCTCCAGTAGTTGAAGGTAAAGAATATTACTTTGCTGGATGGGCAACATCATTAGCAGACGCAACAGCTGGAAAAGCTGCTTACAGTGATGGTCAAACTATAAGAGTTGATGTAAACGGAGAAAACGTTTTATATGCAACTTGGGTTGAAAAAACTGAAATTACATTAGAAGCTAAAGTTGATACTAAAACATATAATGGTCAAGTTCAAACTCTTGAAGGCTTCAAGAATACAACAGTCAATGGATATACAGTATCTGGTTTGACAGCTAAGACAAGTGGTAAGGATGCCCAAGTATATTCAAATACAGTTATTGAAGGTACAGCAACAGTTGAAAAAGACGGTGTTGACGTAACGGATAAGGTTGTTGTTAGAACAGTTTCTGGACAACTAACAATTAACCCACGTAAAGTAACATTAACAAGTGAAGGCGCAAGTAAGCCATATGATGGAACAGCATTAACGAAACCACATGTTATAGTAACAGGTGATGGATTCGTTGCTAATGAAGTAAGTGATATTAAAGCAACTGGATCGGTTACAAATGTTTCTGAAGGTGAAGTAACAAATACAATTATTTTCACTGAAGGTGCAAATTATAAAGCATCTAACTATGCAATCACAAAGCATGAAGGTAAGTTAAGTATTACTGCAATCACTGATGAAGTAACAGTAACAATTACAGGTAATACTGATACTAAAACTTATGATGGAAATAAACATTCTGTTGAAGATTATACAGTAGATAGTATTTCTAATTCATTGTATGTGCAAGCAAATATTAGATTTACTGGTAATGCGAAGGCTGAAGGAACTGATGCTGGTGAATATCCAATGGGCTTGAAAGCAACAGATTTCACAAACAATAATGCAAACTTCACGAATGTTAAGTTTACTGTTGAAGATGGAAAGTTAGTGATTAACAAACGTCAAGTTACATTAACAAGTGAAACTGCAAGTAAGCTATATGATGGAACAGCATTAACTAAGCCAGTTGTTACAGTAATAGATGAAGGTAACATCTTTGCGGGTGAAGTCAGTGATATTAAAGCAACTGGTTCAGTAACAAATGTTTCTGAAGGTACAGTAACAAATACAATTACTTTCAAACCAGGACCAAACTTTAAGGCTGATAACTACAGCATTAAAAAATCTGAAGGAAAGTTAAGTATTACTCCAATCACTGACGAAGTAACAGTAACAATTAAAGGTAATACAGACACTGCAACATATGATGGAAATTCACATTCTGTTGAAGGTTATACAGTAGAAAATATTTCTAAACCAACGTTATATCAGGAAAATAACATTAAATTTACTGGTAATGCGAAGGCTGAAGGTATTGCTGCAGGCGAGTATCCAATGAATTTAACAAGTGCTCAATTCAGTAATGCAAATACTAACTTCGCAAATGTGAAATTTACAGTAACAGATGGATACTTAACAATTAATCCTAAGTCAATCAATCCTGAAGACGAAAAGACTGGTATTAAGGTAACTAAGCCTAACGATACAATGTACAATGGCGAAGAACAGAAGAACAAGCCAACAGTTACAGATTCAAAGACAGGCAAAACATTAACAGAAGGAAAAGACTATACATTGAGTTACAGTAAAGATGTAACAAATGCTGGAAAAGTTAAAGTTACAATTACAGGTATTGGAAACTACGAAGGTACAGCTAATACTTCTTATCAAATTACAAAACGTAACGTTACATTAACAAGTGGAACAGCTTCTAAAGTTTATGACAAGACACCATTAGCAAAGAACGAAGTAACCGTTAGTGGTGATGGATTCGTAAAACAAGAAGGTGCTACATACAATGTAACAGGCAGTCAGACAGAGGTTGGTTCAAGCAAGAATACATTTACGTACGAATTGAAATCAAACACAATTGCTTCTAACTACAATATTAAAAAAGTTGAAGGTGACTTAATAGTAACTTCTCAAGATGGTGAAGTTGTCGTAACAATTACTGGTCATGCAAAAACAGTTGACTACGATGGCAATGAAAAGACTGTTACAGGATATGACGTATCCATTACAGAAGGTAGCAAATACACTACTTCAGATTTCACATTCAAAGGAAACGCTGAAGCGAAGGGTACAGCTGCGGGTACATATCAAATGAATTTATCTAGTACTCAATTCAGCAATACAAATACTAACTTCACAAAAGTAACATTCGTAGTAAATGATGGATACTTAACAATTACTCCTAAGTCAATCGTTCCAGATGGACCAAATACACCAGAAGATAAGAAAACAGGTATTGAAGTAACAAAACCTGCTGATTCTAAATACAATGGTGAAAAGCACGAGAACAAGCCAACAGTTACAGATACTAAGACCAAAGCTACATTAGAAGAAAATAAAGATTACACATTGTCATACAGTGATGATGTAGTAAATGTAGGTACAGTAACAGTTACAATCAAAGGTATTGGAAACTACACAGGTGAATTCACAAAGACATACGAGATTACACCAAGAGAATATACAGTTACTACAGATGGTGCTGAAAAGGTATATGACGGAAACCCATTAACAGCTGGTGGAACAGTTAATAACTTGGTAGATGGTGAAACAGTCAACTTAACAATGACTGGTAGCCAAACAAATGTTGGTACTTCAAATAACACTTATGAATTGAATTGGACAGGAACAGCGAAAGCAAGTAACTATACCCATGGTAAAGATTCTATTGGTACATTAACAGTTACTGCTAAGCCAATTAATCCTAGTGATACAAATGGTATTGCAGTCAGAAAACCATTAGATTCTATATATGATGGTAAAGTACATAGAAATACACCGTTTGTAGAAGATAAGAAGACAAGCGCTACATTAATTGAAAATACAGATTACACATTGACACATACAGGTGATCTCGTAAATGTAGGTACAGTCAAAGTTACAGTTACAGGTAAAGGCAATTATACTGGCTCATTCGAATTGAGTTACCAGATCACAAAGCGCAAAGTTACATTAACAAGTGCAAGTGATGAAAAGGTATATGATGGTAATCCATTAACAAATTCTAAAGTTACAGTAACAAGTAAATTAGGATTTGCTGAAAAGGAAGGTGCAACATACAGCGTCACAGGAACAATTACTGACGTAGGTACGAAAAACAATACATTCACATATACATTGAATGAAGGTACACTTGCATCTAACTATGAAATTGAAACACATGAAGGAACATTGGAAGTAACTCCAGTTACAGATAAAGTGACTGTTAAGATTTCTGGTAAGAAAGATACAGTTACATATGATGGAAATCCTCATAGCGTTGAAGGTTATGAAGTGAAAGAAATTTCTAATCCGTTATACAATAGATCAAATATTGGATTTACTGGTGTAGCAAAGGCAGAAGGTACGGAAGTTGCTACATATCCAATGAATTTAACAAGTACACAATTCAGTAATACAAGTGGTAATTTCACAGATGTGAAGTTTGTAGTAACAGATGGATCATTAACAATTGCACCTAAGTCAATTGTTCCGGATGATAAGAATGGTATTAAAGTGACAAAACCTGAAAATTCTAAGTATAATGGCGAAAAGCATGAAAACAAGCCAACAGTCACAGATACTAAGACGGGCGTTACATTAGTAGAAAATAAAGATTACACATTGGTTTACAGTGATAATGTAATTGATGCTGGCGAAGTAACAGTAACAATCATTGGTGCAAATAACTACACAGGTAGATATGATGTAACTTATCAAATTGAAAAACGTAACGTTACATTAACAAGTGCGAGTGATTCTAAAGTTTATGACAAGAAACCATTAACAAAGAACGAAGTAATCGTTAGTGGTGATGGATTCGCTAAGGATGAAGGTGCTACATACAACGTGACAGGTAGTCAGACGGAAAAGGGTTCAAGTAAGAATACATTTACGTTTGAATTGAAATCAAATACAAAGGCTTCTAACTACAGTATTGAAGTTAAGTTTGGTGAATTAAAAGTCACTGTAGAAGATGGTGAAGTTGTTGTAACAATTACAGGTCATAAAGATACATTTGAATACGATGGCAATGAAAAGAGTGTTGATGGATATGACGTATCCATTACACAAGGCAGTACATACACAACTGACGATTTCACATTCAACGGAAACGCTGAAGTGAAGAAAACAGCTGCAGGTACATATCCAATGGGATTACAGGCTGAAGATTTCTCAAATAACAATGCCAACTACAGCACAGTAACATTCATAGTAAACGATGGATCCTTAACAATTAATCCTAAGTCAATCGTTCCAGATGGACCAGATACACCAGATGACAAGAAGACTGGCATTGAAGCAACTGATCCAAGTGATTCTGAATATGATGGCAACCCACATGTAAATCCAATTACAGTAAGAGATGCTAAGACTAATGCAGATCTTGTTGAAAATACAGATTACACATTGACATACAGTGGTGATACAACAAATGTTGGAACAGTTACAATCATTGTGAAAGGTATTGGAAACTACACAGGTGAATTCACAAAGACATACAGGATTACACCAAGACCATATACAGTCACAACAGAAAGTGCTGAAAAGGTATATGATGGAACACCATTAACAGCTGGTGGAAGCATTGATGGAATCGTTGAAGGTGATGTTGTTGAAGTTCATACAACAGGCAGACAGATAAATGTCGGTGAATCTAAGAATACATACGAATTAGTATGGAAAGGTGCTAGAAAAGATAATTATCAATTCAAAGAAGAAACAATTGGAACATTGAAGGTTACAGAACAGTCAATTGATCCAGGTAAAGATCCTGACAATCCAAACCCATCTTACGTTGGTGTTCAGGTTAATGCTCCTGAAAGTCAGTTATATGACGGTAAAGATCATCAGTGGATCCCAGAAGTATTAGATAAAGAAAATCAGCCATTAACAGCTGGTAAAGACTATACAGTTACATACACAGATGATAGTGGTGAAGCTAAGGGTGATTTCACAAATGTAACAGGTACGATTCATGTAACGATTTCTGGTACAGGCAACTATACAGGTTCCGTTACAAGAGAGTATGAAATTACAAAGAGATCAGTGAAATTAACAAGTGAAACTGATGAAAAAGAATTTGACGGAATGCCATTAACAAGACCTGTTGTTACAATTGAGGGTGATGGATTCGTCGATGGTGAAGTCAGTGATGTTAAGGCAATTGGTACAGTTACAAGTGTTGAAGAAAGTCCAGTTGCTAATAAGATTACTTACGTAACACACGAAGCATTCAAATACGATAACTACAATATCGAATTGAATGAAGGTACTCTAACAATTACTCCTAAGTCAATCATTCCAGATGGGCCACACACACCAGATGACAAGAAGACTGGAATCACAGTTGAAAATCCAAAGGATGTGAAGTATGACGGTAAAGATCATGCTGAAAAGCCAATCGTTAAGGATGGAAAGACAGGCATAACATTAGAAGAAGGTAAAGATTACGAAGTCGTATATCCAACAGATATCAAGAATGTCGGTACAGTCACAGCGACTGTTAACGGTAAGGGTAACTACGATGGATCATTTGAAATCAAGTACAACATTCTAAAGAGAGATGTAGTATTAACAAGTGCTACTGACTCTAAGAAGTACGATGGAACTGCACTCACAAATGGTAATGTAGAAATCACTGGAGATGGATTCGCTGAAGGTGAAGGTGCGACATTCAATGTGACTGGAACTATTACAAATACAGGTTCTACAGAAAATACATTCACATATGAATTGAATGAAGGAACACTAGCATCGAACTACAACATTGAAACAAATGCAGGTACATTGACAATTACTCCTAAGTCAATCATCCCAGATGGACCACACACACCAGATGACAAGAAGACTGGAATCACAGTTGAAAATCCAAAGGATGTGAAGTATGACGGTAAAGAACATGCGCAAAAACCAATCGTTAAGGATGAGAAGACAGGCGTAACATTAGAAGAAGGTACAGATTACGAAATCGTATATCCAACAGATATCAAGAATGCCGGTACAGTCACAGCGACTGTTAAGGGTATTGGAGATTACAATGGATCATTCGAAATCAAGTACAACATTCTAAAGAGAGACGTAACATTCACAAGTGCTACTGACTCTAAGCAATATGATGGTAATGCATTCACAAATGGCAGTGTTGAAATCACTGGAGACGGATTTGTTGAAGGTGAAGGTGTAACATTCAACGTAACAGGATCCATTACAGATGCTGGTTCTACAAAGAACACATTCACATATGTAATGCATACAGGAACAAATGCTGGTAACTATAACGTAACAGTTGTAGAAGGTACATTAACAGTAACAGCTGCTTCAGTTGTTCCTAGACAGCCTGAAACACCACAGAATCCACCTGCTAGACCATCTAGACCAAACGTTCCAGCAAGAATCGTAACACATCCAGCAACTACTACACCAGCTCCTGAAGCTACAGTTGAACCGGCGAAGGTTGAACCAACACCAGCTCCAACAGCGAAGCCAGAAAAGATTAAAGAAGAAGCAACTCCTCAGGCTTCTCCAAAGGGCCATTGGGCATTAATTAACTTGATTGCCGCAATGTTAAGTGTTGTCTTAGTAGTCGCAGCGTTACTCGCAAAACATGCTAAGGAAGAAGATGAAGAAGAAAAGGATGATCAGGTCGTTGAAAGTGAAAATCAGGATGATGAAACAGTTGCATCCAAACGTCATAGAACTTGGAAGATCGTTGCAGTGATCGATGCAATCGCAGCAGTTGTAGTATTCATCCTCACTGAAAATCTTGCTCACGACATGGTGCTTGTAGATAAGTGGACAGTATTGATGGTTCTATTCGGACTCATCAGTATCGTATCTACATACTTTGCTAGAAAGTGGCACGAAGAAGATGAAGACGAAGATGAACAGTCTTCACAGAACGCATAAGTCAAAGGTATGCACAAAAAGGAACTCAGAACTCAACTCTGAGTTCTTTTTAAATGCCTTTGTTTAGGGTAAAATATAAGCATTATGAATGTGTTGTTGAAAACCATAAAATTACTGATCATTTGTTGCGTAAGTGTTTGTTTAACTTCTTGTAAAGAAGAGAAGGATGATAATCCTGAAAGTAAAAGCTATACATTTGATGAAATACTATGGCCAAGTGCAGATGGTGTACAGGTGAAAGCAAATGATAAAGTGCAGATTGATTATTCTAATGTATCGCAAGGGTATTTTATGGCAGAAACATTAACGAGTGATCATGAACGGATCAAGATACAGGTTGTTAAAGATAGTGTAACGTATACATATGATTTAAATCTGGATAATACATATGAAGTATTTCCAGTCAATATGTCAGATGGTTCCTACAAAGTAAGAGTATTGGAAAATGTTGGTGGAGATAATTATGCACTGCTATTTGAAGTGAATTTTGACGTTACACTGGATAATGAATTTCTTCCTTTTTTATATCCAAATCAGGTCGTTGATTACAATGCTGATACTTTGTGTTTAAAGAAATCATTTGAGCTTGTTAAAGACGATACGACAGATCTGGATCGTGTGCGTGATATCTTTACGTGGTGTATTGATACAGTTGTATATGACTGGGATAAAGTGGAAGAAATACAGGGAAAGTATGTATTACCTGTATTAGATGATGTGTATACAAATAAAAAAGGGATTTGCTTTGATTATGCATCGTTGATGGCGGCGATGCTGCGCGTACAGCATATCCCTACAAAAGTTGTTACGGGAATGGTTGATGAAGGGTATCATGCATGGATTGAAGTGTACATTGATAATATGGGATGGATCAAACCACATGTATACTTCAAACGATGTGAATGGACAACAATGGATCCGACATATGCGGCAATGAATGAAGAATATAAAGGTCCGTATGATATGAAATACACATACTAAGGGAGAAACTTTTATGAAGAAAATCAGTGAATTAGAAAAAGCAGAATTTTGTGAACAAATGGCAATGGTTCTGGATGGCGGTATTACCGTGGAAGATGGAATTGATGCGATTGTTTCTCAGGTAGAAGATCAAGAATATAAAAAAGTTTTACAAGAAATTCAACAGAAAGTTGAAAATGGTATTGCTTTAAGCAAAGCAATGAAAGAAACGAATCTGTATGATGAATACTTGATTCATATGATTGAAGTTGGAGAATCCAGCGGATATCTAGATCGTATCTTTAAAGAAACAGCCTTGTATTATCATCGTACAGAAGAAACAAAGACAAAGATCAAGAATGCATTAACATATCCTGGAATCTTGATTACGATGATGCTTGTGGTCATTATTGTGATGCTGGTGAAGATTCTGCCAATGTTTCAAAGTGTATTAGGTAATATGGGAATTGCTTTGAGTGGCGTTTCTATGACAATCTTTTCTATCGGAAAGAACTTTGCGATTCTTTCTTTGGTGATATTAATGGTTGTATTTGTTGTGTGTGCATATACATGGTTGCATTTAAAGGTGTCAGGAAAATCTTTGACAAGTGTTTTACAAAAATTCTTTTTCACAAAGAAACTGGCGTATGAATTGAGTATTGTTCAATTTGCATATGCATTGTCATTGCTTTTGAATAGTGGTATTCACCAGGAAGATGCATTTGAGATGTGTATGACGATGTGTGAAGATGATGCTTTGAAAAAACAGATTGAAAATATTGTTGTACGTTTAAAGAATAATGACAGTTTGCAGGAGTGTATTTTACAGAGTCATATTTTTAAAGAAATTTATAATCGCTTATTGGTCATTGGTTTAAAAAGCGGTCACTTTGAAGAAACAATGAATCAGGTTGCAAAAGCATATGAAGAAGATATTGACTATAGAATCAATCAGATGCTGGATATGATTGAACCATCATTGATTGCTTTATTATCATTGATTGTTGGAATGATATTGTTATCTGTAATGTTACCTTTGATTGGTATTATGGCGAATCTATGAAAAAACATATATTCACAAAAGGAATGCTTGCGTTGTTCTGTGTGCTTGTATTTGGAAGTATTACGTATGGAATTATATTAAGTGAATCTTCTTATAGTGAAAATGAGATACAGACAATTGAAGAAAACATTCGAAAAGCCGCAATAACGTGTTATAGCGTGGAAGGATATTATCCTTCAAGTCTTTCTTATCTGGAAGAGAATTATGGATTGATCATTGATACAAAGAAAGTGAATGTCTTTTATCAAAGTGAAGGAAGTAATATGTTTCCAGATATTATGGTGAGCAAGAAAAGTAAATGAGAGGAGGCAAACATGAAAAAGAATACTTGGATCAATATTGGATTTTCTTTGATATTGTTTTTGATGTTTGTCATCTGTAGTTTCTTTATGCTTGTATTTGGGGCAAGGCAATATCAGAAAGGAATTCAAGTGGAACAGGTGCGTGAAGATACACAGATTCCTTTAGCCTATCTTTCCACAAAAATCCATCATGCTTCCAGCAGTGATGCCATTTGTTTAGATGATGGTGTATTAAAGATTCAGGAAGATGGATATCAGACTTGTATCTATGAAAAGAATCATGCGTTATATGAAATCGTATTGAAAGATGGAAGTGATATGAGTGTTGGAGAAGGTATGAAACTGTATGATTTAGATTCATATGCTATTTCTTATGCAGATAAAATCTATACGATTGAAATCAATGGTGCAATAGAAAGTGTGGGTGTCAAATGAGAAATAAATCTTTTCATTTTTTGCTGGAATTATTGATTGTCATTGTGATGTTTACGATTTGTTCTATTGTGTTTGTTATGCTGTTTGCTTCTGCTTCTCAAATGAATGAAGAAGCAAATATGAAATATGAAGCTTCTTTGAGAGTGAATTCCATTGTGGAAGAAATTCGAATGCATGGTGGAAATCAACAGGAATATACATATGAACAATATGTTATTGATGTTGAAAAGAATGAGAATACATATGTTGTAACTGCGAAAGATACAAAAGAAAATGTATTAGAAGTTGTGAAAGTGAAGTATGTTAGTGAATAACAGGAGAAGGATATGAGAAATCATAAAGAGAATACAATATCTATAGGAATAGGCATGTCTACGTTTATGATGATCTTTGTGGTACTTTGCTTGACGATTTTTGCGACACTGACATATTTACAGGCACGTCATAACTTACAGGAAACAGATAAGATCATTGATGCAAATGTTGCGTATTATAATGCAGACTATAAGGCAACTGAAATCTATGAACAGCTAATATCACACTTAGAAGATGATTCGTTTTTCAAAGAAAATGGAATTACAAAGCAGGATCATACATATCATTACAGCGTTTCTATCACAGATACGAGAACATTAGAAGTGACAGTTTGCAAAAATCAAGATAAACTTAAAGTAATACAATGGCAGGAAACTGTAGCGATGCAAGGAAATTACGAAAAGCAAGGCTTTGTGAATTAAGGTGATGCATATGGATGTAGTAGAAATTTTAAAGAAAGCAATCGATGAGAGAGCGAGTGATATCTATATTGTTGCTGGGGCTAAAATTGCATTTAAGACAAATGGTGAAATGCATTGGATCAGTGAAACAATATTGACACCAAATGATACAAGATCACTCATTGAACAGTTATATCGCTTATCAACAGGCATTGCATCTACAGTAGACCGTGTTGATAAACACGGGGAAGATGATTTCTCCTTCTCTTTATCTCAACTTGGCAGATTTAGAGTGAATGCATTCTATCAAAGAGGTTCCTTAGCTGCAGTATTACGTGTTGTTCGTTTTGAATTACCAGATCCAAAGGATTATCATATTCCTTCATCCATTATTGAATTATCAGGATTGAATAATGGACTGGTACTGGTTACAGGTGCTACGGGTTGCGGCAAGAGTACGACACTTGCCTGTATTGTGGATGAAATTAATCGTACAAAGAATTATCATATTATTACGATTGAAGATCCAATTGAGTATTTACATCGACACAACAAATCGATTGTTTCTCAAAGAGAAATTGGTCATGATACGGATGATTATGTCTCTGCATTGCGTGCTGCTCTTAGAGAAACACCAAATGTCATTCTTGTTGGAGAGATGAGAGATGTGGAAACGGTAAGTGTTTCTTTGAATGCTGCAGAAACAGGACATCTCGTTTTATCTACATTGCATACATCATCTGCTTCTGAAACGATTTCGAGAATTATTGATATTTTTCCTCCAAATCAACAGGCGCAGATTCGTGTGCAGTTAACAATGTCTTTGCAGGCAGTCATTTCACAGCGTTTACTGCAAGGGGTAGATGGAAAACTTGTTCCTTGCTTTGAAATCATGAAGATGACACCAGCAATCAAGACACAAATACGTGATAACAAACTTCATTTAATTGATAATACAATTGCTTCCAGTAAAGAAGAAGGTATGATCAGTATGGATGAATCTATTCTGAATCTTTATAAACAAGGATTGATCAGTCAAGAAGTTGCTTTATCAAACGCGATCAATAGAGAGCTATTGAAGAAGAAACTGTGAGGATAATGTTATGAGAAAAAGAAAATATCAATTTAAAATGTTTGGAGGATTGTCTGTAACAACAGATGGAAAAACAATTCCATTGAGCAGTCAAATTGGAAAACAATTAACTGCACTGCTTTCCTATTTGATCTGTAATTATAAACAATCCGTATCAAAGGAAAAAATCATTGATAACTTCTGGCCTGATAGTGAGAATCCATCCAATGCTTTAAAGTTTGCGATTCATCGTTTGAGAAAAACTTTAGAAACTGTGGAAGGTTTACCGAATGTTGAAATGATTGTTACAACAGCGAATGGATATCAGTTTAATCCAACAATCAGTGTGGAATTAGATACAGAAGCATTTGAAAAAGCAGTACTGGAAGCAAAGAGTGATAATAGTGTTGAACAATATCGTCAGGCAGCAGATTTATATGATGGTGATTTTCTGGAAGGTGTTGAAATTGAATGGATATTGACGGATCGAGGATATTATCGTTCTATCTTTGTACAGATCTGTAATACATTAGCTGATAGATATTTGAAAAATAATCAAATTGATGAAGCAATTGATATTTGTGAAAAGGGATTGGATGCAGATGAATTAGATGAAACTTTGATTCATACATATTTGATTTCCTTATTGAAAGCAAAGAAATATAACTTTGCGAAATCTTATTATGACTATATTAAAAAAACATACAAGGAAAAGGTTGGTGTACCTTTTGAATCATTAGCACAAGGTCAATCCTTTAACCAGCTTGTCGCTAGATTAGCCATTGAAGATGATGAACAGACGATTTCTGATACGATTGCGAGTGCAATGCTTCCAAACTCTACCTTTGTTGGTCCAATGATCGTTGACAATGCAATATTTAATGAATTGTGTATTTATGCAATGAGAAATTCACAAAGATATCAGACAAACGATTATGTTGTAACAATGCGTTTAGATTCTTTAAAAGAAAAGAGAAGAAATATCATGAATCAATTGATGGATATTCTCAAAGTATCTTTTAGAAAAACAGATGTCGTAACAAGAAACGGAGATTCTGAAATCTGTCTGCTTGTTCGTTTAACGAATGCATCTGACGTAGAGATTATTTATAATCGTTTAAATACAAGACTGTCTGAAAGCGTTGGAGAAGTAAACTATACACTGACATATGCAATCAAGCCACTTGTATAAATTGAAATAGCTAAAAAAACAGGAAATACTCTGTAATGGAGAATTTCCTGTTTTTGTGTGGATATCTTGTAGATTTATCACCGTTTACATGATTTCTAAAACATGAATGTGATTTTGGAATAGAAAAATGCAACATGTTACAAAAATCTCTTCTAATATTACATTGATATATTGATTTCTGAAGCTTATCTAGGTATATTGAAATAGAAAAGTGCAACATGTTGCAAAAATCTATTGTGGGAGGTTTTAAAATGGAGATTCGAAGAGATTTTTATTTGAATAAATTGATAAAAAGAAAAAATAATGGACTGATTAAGGTAATTACCGGTATTCGTCGGTGTGGCAAATCTTACTTGTTGAATACTCTGTTTTATCATCACCTACTAGAAATTGGCGTTGATGAGGAACATATCATTCGCTTTGCCTTTGATTCAGCTGATGATCTTTATCTGATTGGGGAAAGCTTGATTCAAATTGAAAAGGAAAAACGTGGAGTTGACCCTGAAAAATTTATAGCTTATATTCGTTCTAAAGTTGTAGATAAAGGAATGTATTATCTTCTGCTGGATGAAATTCAGATGTTGGATTGCTTTGAAGCTGTTTTGAATGGTTATCTTCGCAAAGAAAATATGGATGTTTTTGTGACTGGAAGCAACGCAAAACTTTTGTCTAAAGATATAGCCACCGAATTCGCTGGCAGGGGTGACGAGGTTCATATGTACCCTCTAAGTTTTGCTGAGTTTATGACTATTTATAATGGTGATAAGTATATGGGATTATCTGAATATATGCTATATGGTGGTATTCCTCTGGTTGTTTTAAGAGACGGAGCAAACGATAAGGCGGTTGCATTGCAGAATCTTTTCAATGAAATCTATCTTCGAGATATTACCAAACGTAACCGCGTAAAGAACATCGGAGAACTGGAAGATCTTTTGAATATTCTTTCCTCCGCTATTGGTTCTATGACCAATCCAGAAAAGTTGAAGAATACTTTCAAGACGGTAAAGAAATCCAAAATCACATCTACTACCATTAAGAAATATTTGGATTATTTTGAGGATTCTTTCCTGATTGAATCAGCACAAAAATATGATATTAAAGGAAAAGCATATATTGAAACACCAAAGAAATATTACTTTTCAGATCTTGGACTTCGTAATGCAAGAATCAATTTTCGTCAGTTCGAACAGACCCATTCGATGGAAAATGTAATATATAATGAACTTCGTATGCGTGGTTACAGTGTTGACGTGGGTGTAGTGCCAATTGTAGAACGGAATCAGGAAGGAAAGGCAATTCGTAAACAGCTTGAAGTTGATTTTGTATGTAATCTTGGCTCTTCCAGATACTATATCCAGTCTGCGTATTCGTTACCAGACGAAGCAAAGCGAACTCAGGAAATCAGACCGTTCAGAAAGATTGATGATTCTTTCAAGAAGATTGTTATCACTAAAGATATTGTACAACCATATTATGATGACTATGGTATCTTGACTGTAAATATTTATGATTTTCTTCTTGATCCGCAAATTCTTGAATAATCGCAATGGAAACGCATGGTGCTTTCAATGCAGTTCTATGACTTTCCCTGTAATTGCTGATGTTCTATGAGAAATAGAAACTACAGTTCGATCTTTCATTACATTTTGAATTGCGAGAAGAACCTGCTGCTCTGTAGAAGTATCTAGATCTGCAGTAATTTCATCGAGTAATAGTAATGGCGGATCAAGGACAATGGCACGTGCAATGGCAATGAGCTGTTTTTGTCCTTGAGAAAATAGATCGTCATTGTATTTTGTATCTAATTGTTGATCAAAGCATTGGATGGTATCCCATAAACCAACGATCTGATATGCATGAATGATTTGCTTTTCAGTAATGTCTGGATCAAAGAGTGATATTTGTTCTTTGACTGTTCCGTGTACTGGATGAAATGACTGTTCCACATAGCCATAGATGTTCCTACGAATGGATGGTGAAAATGTAGATGGATCATGATCAAATACTTTGATTGTTCCAGAATCTGGCTTGTATAAGCCAAGAATGAGTTTGAAAAGTGTGGATTTCCCTGCACCTGTTCTTCCCTGGATTGTTACTTGTTCTCCTGAATGAATTTCTAGATTGTAGTCGTGTAATACTTCTTTTGTATCGTATGCAAAATGGAGATGTTGAATGGAAATGATGGGATTTGCGGTCTGTATGTTTGAAACTGGTTGAAATGCTTGCTTTTCTTCTGAGGCAAAGAAATCCTGAATGCGATGAATTCCTGCAATCGAGGATTGTATTGTCTGTATTTCCATGCCAATACTTTCAATTGGTCCAAATACTTTTGAAATATACTGCATACACATCACAGCGTTTCCTGCGCTCATTGAAAAAATAGTGAATTCTGGGCTTGTTGCAATGAGAATCAATATGCCAATTGTCAGTGCATTGATGATTAAAATGATTGGCGAGTATATTGCATCATAGAAGTTTGTTTTCTGTAATGCCTGATAGCTTTGTTCAATGGTTTGATCATATGCATCTTCCATGAATGGCTGTGCCTGCAGATTTTGAATCATTAGTAGATTGTTGATTGTATCTGGCAGGATTGCATTTGCATCTGCGATTGCTTTTCTATTTTGTATTTCACTTTTTAACATTTGCTTTTGTGTGAAGCGCGTAAACAAGAAGACAACAGGAAGCAACAGCAGTAATAGATAGAAAGCTAAAGATGCTTTTTGAAAGAGAACAACAAGAATACTGATTAATGTACAGGCATCTGCAATCATAGAAATGATTCCAGATGAGAATAATTCTTCTAATGTATCAACATCCTGAATGATACGTGATGTGATAGCACCTGGAGATTGTTTTGTGATTGTGCCTGTATCCAGGTTTATGAAATGGTGCATCATTTCACTTCTTAGTGCATGTGTAAGCTTTTGGGAAAGAATGATGAGCAAGCTGTCACGAATAGATGTACTGATACTTTCTAGTAAGAAAAATACAAAGTAGGAAAACATCAAAAGAAACGTGATGTTTTGTTTTGTGGATAGAAGATCAATGATCTTTGCAAATAAGAGTGGTGGAAGCAATGTGAATGCAATTGTGGCAATAAAGAATAGAAGGACACCGCATGATAATAGCCAGTGTGATCGAAATACTTTTTTACATGTGCTGAGAATCATTGTGTGTACCTCTTAAGAGTGTTTTGTATGTTGAAGATGTCTGGCATAGATCGGCATGTGTGGATAGTGTTGCGTGTGTGTCTTCCAGCAGTAATACTTTTGTTGCGTATTGAAAAATAGGTAAGCGATGAGAAATCAATATGATCATTTTATCTTTACAGTAAGATTGAATATTGTGGAATACCTGTTGTTCTGTTTTGATATCTAATGCTGAAAATGGATCATCCAGGATAATCAAGGAAGATGCGTGAACAAGTGTTCTTGCCAAAGCAATACGCTGTGCCTGTCCTTTGGATAAGAGAATACCACCATTGCCTAACATTGTATGGATACCTTGTTCCATCTGTGCCACTTCTTGATCAATGCATACAAGTTTCAGGTATGGAAGAATATCAATATCTTTGCCTAAGGTAATATTGTGTTCAATCGTATCATTGAGTAGCTGTAAATCATGACCAAGATATGTCACGTTCTGTTTTTCAATAGAAATGAAACCTTCATATGGCATTTCCTGTAGAAATACTTTTCCGAATGTTGATTTTCCACTGGCAACTTTTCCACAGATACCTAAGATTTCACCTTTCTGTAATGTAAAAGAAATATGTTTGAATAAGTCATTGGCATTTGGATAGTGGAACGATAGATCTTTTACAGTGAGAGAAGTGATGGTAGAAGGTGATGGGATGGATGTATCTGCATCTAATAAATATGGGGATAATCGTTTCCATGAAATCTGTGCTTTATGCACAGCGTTGAATAATTTAGCGGATTTGCTTGATTTTGTTGCGAGTTTTAAGAAACAGGCAACATATGTTGTAAAGATGGCAATATTCCATGTTCCTTGTATTACGTAGTGGCATCCAGAATATAGAATTGGAAATAAACCAAGCAATGTAATTACAAAATAGAGTGGTGGAAATGCCATGAATGGAATATTGGCTTTGATCGAAGCAGATTCATACTTCTGTAATATATTTTCATAGGAATGCATACGATTTTCTTCACAGCCATAGATGCGATACATCATTGCATTACTTGTAAGATCTAATGTTGTTTCGTTTAAGGCTGCAGTGATCTGTTTCTGCTTTTCACTTGTTCTTTGTACAAGTGTTTTCATTTTTTCTGCCAGTAAATAGGAAACAGGAATACAGAAAATACATAGCAGTGTGATTTTTATATCATAGTGAAATAGCAAGCATAGGTACGCAATCAACGCAATACATGTATCAAATAGTTCTGTTGTGAATTTACGAATACCTTCACTGCAGTCATCGGCATCAATGACAGCTTTTGTAAGCAGTGCACCTGTCTGTTCCTGCTTGATTTGTAATCGTGGTGCATAAAGAATGTTTTGGTAGATTTTCTGTTTAAAGCGTTTGTTTGTATTATTTGCGAAGATGCGTACATAGTTGCGCTTATAGAAACGAGAAATCTGAACAATACTGATGGAAAACAAATATAAAAGAACGATTTTTACAATTGTTTGAAAAGAAATGGATTGTTGGAAGTAGTCATAAATACTTTGTGTGAGTTTACCTTCGAAATATGGTCCAAGAATTAAACCAAAGTTATAGATGAGACCAGTGATTGTGACAATGGTTAAAGACTTCCATTCTTTTTTGAAATAATACAGAATTGATGGTTTCATAATGTCTGTATCCTTTGCATGACATTTGGAAAGTGTGATCGACTTTCTTTTTTGCTTTTTGCATACACTTTATCTAGTGTTATGAGAAATGTTTCTTTTTCTTCCTGGCTGAGATCTTCTAACAGCCAGTCATAGAATGCTGCTTCAATACTTGTTCTGGATTGCTTTAATGCTTGTGCTTTTTCTGTTGGATATAGAAGATGTTTTCTTTTATCTTTTATATCTTGTCTACAGATAAGATATCCTTTTTTCACTAATGATCTGACTCTTTTTGTGACTGCACCTTTTTCCACATGTAGTTCATTTGCTGCTTCTTGCTGCGTTGTACCTGGATGGTGACGTACATAATGGATCAGTTCCAGCTCGGAAGAACCAATATTTGTTTCTTTGAATACCATCGCATTGAGTTTCTGTGCTTCTCTAGCAATTTTACCTATTTTTCTTGCTTCACTCATATCGCGCCTCTAATAGTTGTATGTACAACTATTAATATAAGACACTATTAAGAAACTGTCTATCGACCTTTTGAATAACAATGCTAAAATGAAGAAAAATGGAGGTGCAGATATGTGTACAGCTTTAACTTATAAAACAAAAGATTTCTATTTTGGAAGAAATCTGGACTATGAACATGGATATGGTCAAAGTATCATCGTTGTTCCTAGAAACTATCCAATCCCATTTAGACATATGCAGGATCTGGATCATCATTATGCATTGATCGGCATGGGTATTATGACAGCTGGCTATCCTAATCATTTTGAAGCAATGAATGAAAAGGGACTTGCAATGGCTGGCCTGAACTTTGTTGGAAATGCAGTCTATCATCCAGTGGATGAAACAAAAGATAACGTTGCACAGTTTGAACTGGTAAACTATATTCTTTGTACATGTGCAAATATTGAGGAAGCAAAAAAGGCGTTGAAGAATCTGAATGTTGATAATGAGAAGTTCTCTGATCAGATGCCGGATGCTTATCTGCATTGGATGATTGCAGATGAAAATGGATGTTTAGTAGTTGAATCCATGAAGGATGGCTTACATGTACATGAGAATCCTTATGGTGTACTAACAAATAATCCACCATTTGAAATTCAGAGCTTCCTGTTGAATCAATATATGTCACTGTCCGCTCAGCAGCCAGAAAATACATTCTCCAAGGAATTTGATCTGAATACATATTCAAGAGGTATGGGTGGTCTAGGACTTCCAGGAGACTTGAGCAGTACTTCTAGATTTGCGAAGTGTGTATTTACAAGAACGAACAGTACAAAGGAAGAGAGTGAAGAAGCAAGTGTATCTCAGTTCTTCCATATCATTCACAGTGTTGAACAACAGAAGGGATGTTGTGAAGTCAGAAAAGGAGATTATGAATATACGATCTATTCTTCCTGCATGAATACAAACAAAGGAATCTACTATTACACAACATATAATGATGCAACAATTCATGCGATTGATATGCATCGTTGTAATCTGGATGGAAATGAAATTGTATCTTATCCATTTATGGATGAAGCAAAAATTGAATATCAGAATTGATGTAAAATGGCCGTTTCAATGCGGTCATTTTTTCTTGACTATTTCTTCCGTATTTATATAATTACCTATGATAATTACCGGAGGTAACTATATGGATGCGTATCAGGCAAGAAAAGTAATAGATGCTTTTGAAAAAGCTGAAAAAATATTACAAAATCGACCACCTTTACCAAAAGATATCCTTCCTTCTTACTTGAAGATGCTAGATAAAATCTATGAATTGGATCAAAAAGGAAAGGTAAGAGGTTCTGATGTTGCTGGTGCATTGCACCAGACAAAACCAAGCATCACAAGAGCACTTTGTGCAATGGATGCAATGGGGTGGATTACAAAAGAAGACAGTGTAACAGACAAAAGAGTTGTATATATTGTTTTGACGGATAAAGGCAGAGAAATTTATCAATACTATATTGCTTCCTACTATAGTGCATTATCAAAACGTTTAGAGAAATATAAAGAAGAAGATATCAATGTAATGATGCAATTTATTGATGCGTTTTATCGGGATCTTAGTGAAGATCCAATGAAGAGAGAGGAATTTTAATGAACGATTTTACACAAGGTTCTATTTTAAAAAAGATGATTAAGTTTATGATACCAATTCTTGGTGCATTGGTATTACAGGCAATGTATGGTGCAGTTGACTTAATGATTGTTGGTCAATTTGGAACAAGATCTGGATTAAGTGGTATTTCTACTGGCAGTAATATTATGAATCTGGCAACGTTTGTTGTTGCGGGATTGGCAATGGCTGTGACGGTACAGATTTCTAAATACATTGGCATGAAAAATGAAGAGAGGATTGGCAGACTGCTTGGTGCTACAATTGCTTTATTCTCTGTAATTTCTGCTGTGGTGAGTGTTGTTTTAATTGTTTTTGCACCACAGCTTTCTGTTTTGATGCAGGCACCAGAAGAAGCGTTAGATCTAACAGTTCAGTATGTGCGTATCTGTGGTGCTGGATTCTTGTTGATTACAGCGTACAATACGATTTCTTCTGTATTTAGAGGACTTGGAGATTCTAAGTCTCCACTGATCTTCGTTGCAATTGCATGTTGTGTAAATATTGTTGGTGACCTTGTTCTGGTTGCGGGATTCCATTTGAATGTAATTGGTGCTGCGGTTGCGACAGTTGCGGCACAAGGGATCAGTGTGCTGCTTTCTGTTTTGATTATTCGTAAGAAAAAATTGCCTTTTTATATTCACAAAAAAGATATTTGCTTTAATGAAGAAATCAAAGGTATCTTTAAGATTGGTACACCAATTGCTTTGCAGGAATTGTTAACACAATTGAGTTTTTTAGCTTTATGTGCTTTTGTAAACTCTTTAGGATTATCTGCATCGAGTGGATATGGTGTTGCGAGTAAAATCCAAGGTTTTGTTATGTTGATTCCTGGTTCTTTGATGCAGTCAATGTCATCTTTCGTATCTCAGAATGTTGGTGCAGGAAAAGAAAAAAGAGCATTTCGTGCTATGTTGACGGGTATTGGCATTGGTGCTACTGTTGGTGTATTTGTATTTATTGGTGTTGTATTTTATGGTGATGTATTGGCAGGTATCTTCACAAATGATGCTGCTGTAGTACAAGAAGCATTTAATTACTTAAGAGGATTTGCATTGGAAGCAATTGTTACTGCAGTATTGTTTAGCTTTATGGGGTATTACAATGGCCACGCAAGAACGTTCTGGGTTATGATCCAGGGACTGGCACAGACATTCATTGTACGTTTGCCTATGGCATATATTATGACAATGCAGCCAGATGCAAGCTTGTTTAAGATTGCATTATCTGCGCCTTCAGCAACGATCTTTGGCATCGTATTGAATGTTGCTTACTACTTCCACTATCGTAAACAACTTCCAGTAACAGAAGAATAGTATAGACATTAAAAACGATTATACTGGGTCTACTTCCTGAATGAATTCATTTTCTTTCAACAATGCAAACCATAGTTTAGCACCATCCTGGCTGTCTTCTAAATCTTCCAGTTTGACGCCAAGAAAACCTTTCTTTTCAAGAATTGCCTTATTTAACAACCTTGCAGGTTCATCTTTCATGGAATAAATATATGGTTCTTTTGGTGTATCTTCTCCATAACATGCAATATCTGGATCTAATGAGAATATTGCGTAGTATGTTGTGGATTGATAGCAGTTGCGAAGAACCATTTCTTTTGCATTCTCTAACATGTTGGAAAAGATATGTTGTTGTCTGTAGCGTTTTGTAACATATGCATTATGAAAGAAGCATGCTTCGCCATCTATTTCATCTGTATTGTTAGATTTACATAATGGATATGGGTAATCAGGAAACATCATTTTGCAAAGTGTATAGTGCTGTAAAAATGACCAGTCTGAATCTAAGGATAGTTCTTCAAAGATGTCATTAGAATGCAAGACATCATGCATCGTTCCATGAGAAAATGCCATATCTGCGATGATTTGTTCTTTATCATAGACAAGAATCAAACCTTGTTCTAAGACTTCAAAGGAATTCTCTACAACACGAGGATATGTGAATGTTAGATAGAAATAATCATCAATCTGTTCAACATAGCACTCTTCTGGAAAGAGGGTGTATCGTTGTTGAAGTTGCTGGTATGTTGGTTGAATATAATTTTTCAGCATTTCATATGCTTTATCAAAATAGTGTTTTGTTAATGTATCCATGTGAATATCATAGCAGAAATTGGAGTATACTGAATGAGAAAGAAGGTAGTTAATTATGAAACCTGTGATTGGAATATTAGCACATCCACCATATACACATGTGGAAAACAAATTTAATCAAATCTCCTGCAACTATACAAATTCTGTTTATGACGCAGGAGGATTACCTTTCATCATTCCTCAGATTGATGATTCCGCATTGATTCATGAATATGCTGAACAGATTGATGGTTTATTGATTCCTGGTGGAATTGATGTGAATCCTTTGATGTATCACGAAAATCCATTACCAAAACTTGGGAAAGTGGATAAAACATATGATGAATGGCAATTACATTTCTTAGAAGCTTTTGTGGAAACAAGAAAACCAGTTCTTGGTATTTGTAGAGGCGTACAGATCATGAATGTATTCTTTGGTGGTACATTATGGCAGGATCTGTCAAATCGTGAGAATACGTTCCTGCATTCACAGACAGAAGCAAGAGATGAAGTATCACATCGTGTAACGATAGAAAAGAATTCAAAACTATATGCATTGTTTGGAAAAGAATTGTATGTGAATTCTTTCCATCATCAGGCATTAAAAGAAGTAGCGAAGAATCTGAAAGTAACAGCATATGCAGATGATGGTGTTGTAGAAGCAGTGGAAGATCCTGCATATCCATATCTTGTAGGTGTACAGTGGCATCCTGAAGGATTTGTATATACAGATCATAGTATGTCTTGTTTATTTAAAGATTTTGTAAGTACGTGTCAAAAAGATTAAGGTTACATTTTTGGAAAAGAGTAAATACTATTTTGTATATACGAAAGAGGAATTCAGCTTTTCAGTTCAGCCTCTAAAAAATACTTGAAAATAGATAATATTTCATGATTTTGTTGTGAGAAATATGTGTATAATAATGTAACAAAGTTATTCGGATTGTTACTGAAGAAGGCAAAACCAGATATCTCTGTACTAGTTTTAAGTACGTGTATCTGGTTTTTTTTGTTATAA
>ERZ1035014.272-NODE-272-length-26272-cov-14.529237_pt1 | contig 26272 bp, 24 predicted proteins | sample MGYA00520620_ERZ1035014 | MGnify/ENA primary metagenome ERZ1035014 (study PRJEB33766, sample SAMN09781744) | gut metagenome | biome: gut microbiome | host: Homo sapiens | place: Madagascar | study: EMG produced TPA metagenomics assembly of the PRJNA485056 data...
CCAAAATTTGGTCAATTTTTGTCAATAAAATCTAATTTAGTCTGATTTTCTATAACAAACAAAAAATGATAAACCCTATGATATGACAAAATTTATAAGACTTTAGATGCTTTCTTTAACTAACCTCAAATTTCTATACCCAAAATTTTTTATTATATTTATAGAGTTTCTAAAAAGTATCTAAAGAGAAGAAAACTTTCATATTTTTAAAGAAATTAAGTGATAGTAAGCCTACTAAATTAGCATCTCTGGCTTAAAAAAATATCGGTATCGCACTCAAAATCCAGTGTCCGCAAGGACGTGCCGGTTCGACCCCGGCCGCCGGTATAATATAGCAAAAAAGCCCTATTGGTTGGGTTTTTTTGCTATATTTCTGTCATTTGTCGGGAATAATGGGATTTTTTAGATTAATAATTTTCTGAGTGTGTCTAAAGGAGATATTTAGTAAGCGCCCAATAACAAGGTATATTAAAATCTTCCCAAGTTCACTGACTCTGGAAGATTTTGTTATCTACAATTTTGTTGTACCTTCTCTGCCCATGGCAAATAAGTCTCTAGAACTTCCTTTTTGGCGAATATCTCCTCATTCGGAAGATTCTCTAGTAGGTAACCTATATATTTTTGCTATCCAAGTGATGTCGTTTAGCTGTTGCCAATAGAGACATAATGATAGCACTTGATTTAGCGCCCTCAAAGCTTTGTGAAAAGAGCCAATTTTTACGTCCCATAACCAAAGACTTGATCGCACGTTCCGCCATATTATTGGATAAGTCCAGACTACCATCTTTAAGTACAGCTCTAAACGTTTCTTCGTACTTAAGGCTATATTCAATGGCACGTCCCAACTTAGAGCCTGGAAGAACAGCCTTCCTGCGACACCAGTCAAAGAACTCTGCCATCAAAGGTTCTAACTCATCTTGGCGTTTCATCAGGCGATCTTGTAAAGATAAATCAGCCCATAACTCCTCTAAGACAAACATTTTATCACAATAGCACAGCCCTTTGAACGCTAGAGAACTCTTATCTGCTTGCTTTGGTGTTGCCTCAAAAAATTTCCGTCTCACATGAGCCCAACAACCAACTAACTTGGTATTCTCCAATTGACGATAAGCCCCATGCATATCGCAATGAACATAACCAGCGTAATCACTTAGAAATTCTTGGGCAACTAGCCCACTACGACACTTATCGTGATGATAAAGAGTGATTCCTTCTTTCTCATCCTTACCAGATAAGAAGGTCCAATAGTAAGTTAGCTGGCTATCGCTTTCTAAAACGCGATAGCTGGTTTCATCCGCATGGAGGACGGGCTGTTCTAGTAATTTTTGGTGTAAAAGCTCATAGAGTGGTTCAAAATAATACTGACTTGCCTTAATATGCCAGTTAGCGATTTTTTTGCGTGTTATAGGCAAACCAAGTTTAGTCCAATCTTCTTCCTGACGATAATTCGGTACTTTAAGATGAAACTTCTGACGAATCGTATAAGCAATGATTGAAGCAGATCCTAGACTATGTGCTAGTGATGCTTGAGGTACGGGAGCTTTGATAATTTTATCACTGAGAGTCTTCTCACTACAAGCCAGACATTTGTAGTCATGCTGGATATGGTCAACTCTCTTCAGCTGTGCTGGAATAAAGACCAATTCTTGATGCTGAACGGTTGCACCAATTTCTTTGAGAGCCCCATGACAATCTGGACAAGCACATTCTGTTAGGTGATAATGCCTTTCTTCGGCTTTAAATTGGTTCAGAATGGTTTGACGTTTTCCTTTAGCCGTCTTACGCTTATAGGTAATGGTTTCAAGTTCACCTGGGTAAGTCCGCTTTTTCTTCAGTTAATTGTTCTTCTTCAAAAAGACTGAGTTGTCCATTAATGTGAATCGTTTTCTCAGATGATTTGCCATAAATTTTTTGTGTCAGATAAATGACTTGTTCACGAAGGAGAGCAATCTCATTAGACTGCTGTTTAATGATTTTAAGTAATTCTTCCATAAATGATCTCCTCCTAATGTTTTCTATATTATACCTAAAGAAAAGCCATGATTTCTATTGAAATCATGGCTTTTTGTACAGTTTATGTTAGGAGTGATGGCAAATCATTTCATTAGCCAGTTTAATTGTTCAGAAGTCAGAGCCTTAACGTCATGCTCATTGTTTGGCCAAGTGAGTTTTCCATTTTCAAAACGCTTGTAGAAGAGCCAGAATCCTTGACCATCCGAATAAAGAGCTTTAAAGCGATCCTTCCGCCCCCCACAAAAGAGGAATACCTGACCTGAGAAGGGATCTAGGTCAAATTGACTTTTAACAAGATAAGCGAGCAAATCAATGCCCTGTCTCATATCTGTTTTTCCACAAACCAGATAGACCTGGTCTAAATCACTTAAGTTAATGGTCATAGGACAGTACCTTATCCAAGATAGCAATAGCTTGTTCAGATGAGATAGCGGAGTAAAAAGAGAGATCAAGCTCTCTCACTTTACAATGAAAGATAAGATCGTTCTTTGCTTTTTTCTTAAATTTTCTGAGAAATGGGTAGTTGTTCCAAAGAAACAATGGGTTGTTTGGTCATTCAGGTATCCCCCAGTATTCTTATTTTTTACAGTATAGCAAAATTACTGGAAAAGAGGATAGGTACCTGTTATTGGGCGTTTACGAAGGCATTAAAAATTTTCTTCAATCAAAAAGCAGCTGGATACAAAATGGCCAGCTGCTTTTGCATTAATGTCGTAATCTGCGGTAAATATTTACCACCAATAAAAGCACGATTAGAATAAATATTACAAGGAATGACGCAACCATCAAAGGTTTTACCTGACTAGTTTCAGATGTCACACGCGCAGCATTTTCCTGATTAGCGATACGGTGACCACGAACCAAGAGACGGTGAGTATTGACTCCATACGGCGTACAAGTCATTAAAGTCACATAGTCTTGCTCTGGGTCGATTGCTAACGCCGACACGTCATCTGGCGTTACCGTCAAAATTTGGTCCACTTCGTAAGTCAAGGTCTCGTCCAAAACCTGAATGATAAACGTATCGCCCTCAACCAAGCGGTCAATATCCGTAAACAACTTCGCAGACGCTAAACCACGGTGACCTGAAATCACAGCGTGCGTTCCTTTACCACCCACAGGAAGTGATGTCCCTGGGATATGCCCAATAGCCACCTGCAAGACACTATCGTCCGTACCATGGTAAATCGGTAAGGTCGTATTCAACTTAGGAATTTCAATATAAGCCATAATCCCTGTAGAAGTCACATCAAGCATTTGGTCATAGATCTTAGCTTCAGCCCTCGACAAATTCAAATCAGGAATAACCCCTGTTTGCAACGTCTGATTATAAGCTTGCGTAGCAGCCAACATCTCCGCCTTCTTTTGCTCACTCATATCCTCAGCATCTTGCACATAACCAGCAACCGCCTCAGATTGGTGAAATGAATTCCAATAATCGCTAACTGTCGGATACAATAACAAGGACAGCCCGATTAATAATATGCCAACGAGACTAATCGTCAAATAATTCTCTTTAATCTTTTTTATCATAATAAAGGGCTCTTCTCACCATTGCAATAGGAAAGGGAGTAAAAGAAAAGTTGACACTCCTCCTCATCCACTCCCTGCTAGGTACAAGGCTCTAACAGCCGACCAATCGGTCTAAAACGTATTAACGCTTTATTTTCCACCTTGCAACCTAACACCTATGACAACAGTCTGCCTAGTGTTTATTCAGCATCCATGCGTTTTTTAGTAACAAGCAAGATACCAGCAGCAAGAACAAGAATAGTACCTACAACGTAAAGGATAGTTGTTCCCATACCACCAGTTGAAGGAAGTGTTGCACCTTTTTTGTTGACAACGTTAGTTGTTAAAGAAGCATCATCTTCAGTAATGTTTGAAGCAAATGTAAGACCACCAGTTGTCACATCACCTGAAAGTGAGTTCAATGCTGGGCTATCAGATTTTGCATCATGATCCGCAGTTACTGTAAATGTGATATCATCAATTGTATTGTAACCATTTGGTGTAGTTGTTTCTGAAAGTTTGTAATCACCGTCATCAAGGCCTGAGAAGGTAAAAGTAGTTACGCCAGTGATTTCATTACCAACAGCATTCCAGTTACCAGATGAGTCTTTTTTGTAAAGAGTGAATCCAGCACCTGCTAAAGCATTACCACTTTGGTCAACTTTGTTTACAACAACTTTGTAAGTAAAGACAATAACTTTATCCTTTGGAGTTTCACCAGTTGGAGAAGTTTCACCGCTACCGGTGTAGTTAGGGTTGTTTGAATAGATAAGTTTAACAGTATTTGGGTTACCTTCTAAACCAATAACAGCATTTGAGTTAAGAGTAGCTGTGTATTCAACAACTACTTTTGTTGATGAAGTAACACCGTCAAGTGATTTCAAGTTGTTAATTTTGAAGCTTGAACCATCATCAGCGATTGTGAATGATGAAGTAACATCAGTTTTTTCATCGTCATTTACAAGGTAAACTTTAGCATCTTTGTTGTAAGTTAAACCAGATGAAAGTGTATCTGAAAGTTCAAGATAGTATTCAGTGTAATCATCAAGGTTGCTTGGCAATGTAGCAGTCAATTGGAAAGGAACTGAATCGTTAATATCGTAGTCAGCAGAATCTTGCCAATCAGTAGTTTTACCAGTTGTGTCGTTAGTATCTTGTACTTTTTTCACAACAGATGGGACATCACTCTTCAATTCAGCAGTTGCATCGCCAACAACTTTCAAGATGAAACGAGTGTATGAGCTATTTTCACCAGATTGTGAATCATTAGCATCTTTTACCAAGTAGTAACCAGCTACCAAACCAGAAATAGTTGTTGTAGACGCTGTACTACTTACAGTTGCTGTGGCTGTACCTAAGTTAGCTGCAGCTGTAGTTGCAAATGATTGAGCAGTAGCAGAATTATCAGTAGTTCCGTCAAGACTTTCAGCGATTGTAGTTGCATCTGAACTACCATTGAAAGTGAATGCATTAACACCAGAACCCCAAGTGATATTTGAAAGGGTAGTTCCATCAGAAGAAACATCACCAGCGAAGATTTGGTAAACTTCGTAAGTATGACCTGTTGTTGTTCCGTCGAGTGTCAACGTATAAGTTGCAGCATCAGCGAAAGCTTTTCCGCCAGTAAAGGCGAAAAGAACCGATAACAATGTAGCAAAAATTAATTTAAGCTTTTTCATAATAATTCCTTTTCCTTTTAATTTAGTGTCATTAAATTAACTACTAGAGATTGGTTTTACTTTAGATAAAATCTCCTTTTATCATAATTATTTAAAAATTAGCTACTCAGTAATCCCCAATAAACTTTTTTAAAAATAATAGACCTATAGATAATAATAATAATATACCAACTGTATAGTACCCACTAATACCTTTTCCACCTGTATTAGGGAATAGATAAGATTCTTCTACTTTATTTGTGATCTTCCAATTACCTGATTCATCTTCCTCAATTGATATCAATTGATAATTTGGAACATCAGCCTCTGTGACTGTATATGCAATCTTTTCACCATCTTTATATTTTGGTAAATCCTTAAATTCATATTGCCACTGATTTGAAGCAGTTAGGGTTACAGTTTGATATTCCTTACCATTCGCGTGTAATGTTATCTGGATAGATTCTGGACGTTTTTTCAACTTATCATCATTATCATCATCATCCCAATATTTACTAATAAGAATATTAGTTACTTCTGGAGTATGAGTATTAGTAAGATTCATTCCAGATACACTCATTTCATATCCCACAACAACATCCTCTGAGACTGTGTAAACTACTTTTTCACCATTTTGATACTTTGGTAAATCTTTAAATAGATATTCCCAATTATCTGATTTTGAAACTGTTTTAACTTGACCAGTATCCACACCATTTGCAAGTAAATGAACAGTGATAGTTTCTGGACGAATACCATCTTGGTTATTATTGTCATCCCATATCTTTTTTCCAGATAAATCAATGACCTCAGGGATATGTGTATTAGTAATGGTATAATTATTCTTACTATTTTCAGATACTGTCGTTTGATAATCTGGTAAGTCAGTTACTTCTTTTACTGTGTATGTAATTAATGTGTTATCTGAGTGATATTTATTTAATTTTTCAAATGTAGCACTCCACCCATTTTCTTCACTTAATTCTAATTGTTTTCCAGATATTTCTTGCCCATCAGCAAGTAATTGAATCACAACCTTATCAGAACGTTTCCCATCCTGATTATCTTTGTCATTCCATACTTTATTAACAGTTACACTAGTATAACGACTACCATCTACACCACCATTAGCATTAACATTAACAACCTCGTAATTAGATTCTTTATTGGTTACCCAGTCCTTATAAAGTGGTTTATAGGTAATATTACTATTATTAACAAATTTTTCTTGATCAAAATCTAGTATTTTTGTTTTATAATGAATAGATATCGTATTTAATATTACATCATCTCTTGATAACCGAACACTAATATGACCACCTTCAGACTGTTGAGTTACCTCAATAGAAGAGTTAGGACAACTCCTCTTAAAATCTTCTAAGGCACTCTCACCAACAAAACGCTTATTTTGATATCCATCATTAATCGTAATATCAAAACTACTCATATCTAGTATTTGACCACTCTGAATATCATCTTCTATCGTAACATCACTTTCAACATATTCTTTATTATTATTAACTAGTAGAAACCACCTAACCCTATTAGTATCGCTAGGTTGAATATCTCCTGTTTTATAGTAAAAACTTGATGTTCCTGTTCCTGATTGAGGTTTTGTAATACTAATATTCTGACGGTAATCGCCAACTTGTACAACCGCAGTCCCTGTGTTTTCACTACTTGTATTGGTTACATTTCTACCCATAACTTCAAATTCCCCCCACCCTGATACATTTTCCATTGTCTCAATATTGGAGTTAAATTTGAAAATTGCATTATGTTCCGTAACCTCTAGTGTTCCAACATTTACACCTTGAATAGTTAATGGAATACTCTTTGTATAACCATTTAAATATATACTATTAGATATCGACCAGGTGACCTCAATAGTGTCTCCAGAATGTATCTTTCCTGCCTGATCATTAAATTCAACACGTACAGTTGTTCGGCCACCATCCTGAAGCTCTGTTGTTGCAACTGTCAATGATGTTACACGATTACTAACATCAGCAGCCCTTACTTCTGATACTGTGAAAAAAGAGAAAATAATAAGAACTAATGCTATAAAAAGCTTCCTAAAATTTATTATCCCTTCTCCTAAGTAATAAAACATATTTTACAACCTTCCTTTATTAACATAATTATCCATTAGCACACACAATTAGCAGCCACTTTATCACTCCCTTTTATACTAATATTAAAGCCATAAAAATAGCTTTCTTAGTATATCTAAAAACTAAATACACTAAAAAAACTATCTTTTAATATACAATTGTACTCAAAAAGCACGAACAAACTATCTACTCTACTCATGGCAGCAACTCCTTACATTTTTGTCAACATATTATCTTCTATAATATAAAAAATATTTAGTCATATCAATTTCCTTTAAAATATTTTGCCTGTTAATATATTATTAATATCAAAGGAAAGTTCTAAAATGAAGTTAGCCACCTAAGGGTATCAAAAAACATCTCAGAGAGATATAATTGTAATCACCACAACAACAATTAGAAAGACTCTGAGATGCAAAACTATTATACCCCAAAAAGTAAACATTATCGCTATGTTACGCTTAGCGAAATATTCTTATGCGATGGAAAATGCTAGCGAGGCAGTAAAAGCTGCTGCAAACTTTATAGCACCATCGAATGCTAAATCAGGTGTTTTTCAAGTGATTGAACAATACCTAGAATCACATTAAAAAACACTCCTGAAATCGTTCAGGAGTGTTTGCTTTATTTCATGCGAGAAAAATAATTTTTTGTTTCACGGATAATAATCGGTGACAGAGCAAGTAGAGCGATAAGGTTTGGTAGAGCCATAAGACCATTAACGATATCAGCAATAATCCAGATAAGCTCAAGTTTTAAGAATCCACCAAGAGCAACCATGATGACAAAAATAACGCGATAAAGTTTGATGTGTTTTGTTCCGAAAAGGAATTCAAAGCAGCGTTCACCGTAGTAAGACCAACCAAGAATTGTCGTAAAGGCAAATAAAACAAGACAGAAAGTTAAAGCAAGAGCACCAGGAGTTCCAAAGAGAGATGAGAATGCTGCTTGAGTCAGAGGGGCACCTTCTAGACCAGCTACAGTCCATTTCTCAGTAACGATGATTGAAAGACCGGTCAAAGTACAAATGATAATCGTATCAATAAAAGTACCAGTCATTGAGACAAGACCTTGTTCAACAGGTTCTTCTGTTTTAGCAGCGGCAGCAGCAATCGGAGCTGAACCTAGACCAGATTCATTTGAGAAGACCCCACGCGCGATACCTTTTTGGATGGCTTCTTTAACAACGGCACCAGCAAAACCACCGACAGCAGCCGTACCAGTAAAAGCACCAGTGAAGATTTGACCAAATGCTGGAAGAATTTGATCGAAGTTTGTAAAGATAACAGCTAAAGTTGCAAGGATGTAGATAATCGCCATGAAAGGAACAACTTTCTCGGCAACTTTTGAAATTGATTTGATTCCACCGAAGATAATGATGGCAACAATTACAGCAACAACAATACTTACAATCTGTGGCGCTAAGCCAAATGAATTTTCAAGTGATGAAGCAATTGAGTTAACTTGTGAGAAAGTACCAATACCAAAGTAAGCAACAAGGATACCAGCGACAGCAAAGAAAATGGCAAGTGGTTTCCAGCGTTTGCCCATACCATTTAAGATATAGTACATTGGTCCACCAGAAACTTCGCCGTTATCATCGCGTGTGCGGTATTTGATGGCAAGAAGTCCTTCAGAGTATTTTGTTGCCATTCCAAAGAAAGCAGCAATCCACATCCAAAATAGGGCTCCAGGACCACCAGCTTTGATAGCTGTTGCTACACCAACGATGTTACCAGTACCTACTGTTGCTGCAAGAGCAGTAGCAAGAGCGGCAAAACTAGAAATATCCCCTTGACCTTTGTCGTCTGCGAAAATTAATTTAAAGGCTTTAGGTAATTTTAAAACCTGGAGTAAGCCAAGCCGAACAGTTAAATAAATCCCTGTCCCCACCAACAGAATAAGCAGTGGGGCACCCCAGACCATATCATCTAGCATTGTAAAAAAGTTTAGCATATACGAATAAGTCTCCTATAAAACATAGCGTCCTATGATGACAGTTAGAATAGAAAAAGGAGTTATCGTAGTGATAACTCCTGAAAAGTGATAAGAAGACTGACAAAGATAATACACCTTACCTGTTAATCGATTCTTATCTTCTGTCCTTTTGCCTGAGAGTTTGAGCTAGCTGTGTGTCTAGCCTTGCCCCTTCGGCGCCTGTCTAGTTCTTTCATGTTAGTATTACAATACTCAGTCCTTAAAAACATACTAATGAAAGGTCACTAGTGTCATTAAAAATGACTAGGTCTCTCCAGAAGTCCGTCCATCACCCAGTCCTGTCTATGACACCTGAGAGCGTAACTCCTTCGGCGAAAGGCAAGCTTTCTTCTCCTGAATGACATCATTCGGTTTGCTATTTGATTTGAATACTATATTAAAGCAAGAACCGAACTCTGTCAATAGTATTTTTTGAATCGTTTGGAAAAAATATAAATTACAAAAAAATCAAAGAATAATTTGCGATAAAATATTAATGATACTTTCGATATCTTGATTAGAAATATTAGCATAATTAACGATGAAAGACTTGTCAAAGTGCTTGTTTTCCCCTTGATAATAGTGAGAAATAGCTGTCATTTGCAATCCATTTGCCAGAGCTTGCCTGCAAATGTCATCTTCTGCTAGGTCACTTTTTATGGTCATAATAAAATGTAAACCAAACTCTTCTTCATGAATGCTGATGTGATTTTTGAGAGGACTGTCTAATAATCTTTGAATCAGACTATCACGTTTTTTCTGATAAAAAAAGTCGCATACGATTTAAATGCTTTTCAAAATAACCGTCGTTGATAAAGTAAGCAAGGGTGTATTGTTGTAAATTTGAGACAGTGTTATTGTAAAAGCTAAGTTGCTTTTCAAAGCATTCCAATAATTGCGGTAGCAAAATCATATAACTAATACGTAGAGTTGAAGCCAAGCTTTTGCTAAAAGTATTGATATAAATGACTTTTCCGAGGTTATCAATCTCTTGTAAGCTAGGAATTGGTAAGCCCTGAAAACGAAATTCACTATCATAATCAACCTCAATGATATAACGATTGCCTTGGTTTGCCCAGCTTAATAGCTCATAACGTTTGCCGATAGATAAAATAGCTCCTGTAGAAAATTGGTGCGAAGGAGAAAGATGGACAATATCGGCATCGGTTTTGCTTAGTTGTGACATACTAAGTCCATCATTTTCCATATCAATGAAGATTTTTTTGATGTGAAATTGCTGATAAATTTTACCGATTTTTGAATAACTTGGCTCCTCAAATGCGACAGTTTTATTAATCCCAAGCAATTGAATGAGAATAGTATACAAATACTTGGTTCCTGCACCGATGATAATTTGGCGTGGGTCGACAGCCATTCCGCGATAGTCATTTAGGTGTTTAGCGATAGCTTGCCTTAGTAGTAGAACACCTTTACTTGATGAGGGGTGAACAAGCTCATCTTGGCAGTTATTAAGAACTTGATGAACAATTTTGATCACGTAGCAAATGGAAAGGTTTCGGAATTGGTCTGGTTATTACTAAGTCGTAAATAAGTTTTGGCTTCATCTGGCCTGCTTTCTGGATTTGAAAGTAACCTTATATTTTTTTCAACGGGCGGATGATGTGGATTGATTTCTGAAACGAAGAATCCTTTTTTAGCTTGACTGTAAATATAGCCTTCAGCTTTTAATTGTTGATAGCTGGTTTCAACCGTAACGATAGATATGCCAAGGCGTTTGGCAAGGTAACGTTTTGATAGTAATTTTTCTCCAGCTTTTAAAATCCCAATGGTAATATCTTTTTTGATTGCACGATAAAGTTGTTCGTAAAGGGGAATAGCACCCTTTTTATCCAATGAATATGTAAGCATAGTATCTCCAATCTGACCCTATAAAAAAGTTTTTAAGTGACGCTTGATACCATGTCAGTTTTTATTATAATGAAAAGCAATAAAAATGTAAATGAGGTGTTTTTATGGCAGACCAACGTTATCAACTTAACAAGCAATTAACTCAAATGCTCAAAGGTGGAGTGATTATGGATGTAACCACTCCTGAACAAGTAAGAATCGCTGAAGCAGCAGGCGCCTGTGCCGTTATGGCACTAGAAAGAATTCCCGCTGATATCTGAGCTGCGGTTTCCATTCCAGTTATGGCCAAGGTTCGTATTGGACATTTTGTTGAAGCTCAGATTCTTGAGGCTATTGAGATTGATTACATTGATGAGAGTGAAGTGCTATCACCTGCTGATGACCTTCATCATATTGACAAGACTCAATTTGATGTGCCCTTTGTCTGTGGGGCTAAAAACCTTGGTGAAGTTCTTCGTCGCATTGCAGAAGGGGCTAGCATGATTCGCTCAAAAGGGGAACCAGGTACTGGTGATGTCATCCAAGCGGTTCGACACTTACGTTCATTGAAAAAAGAAATCGTTCGTCTTAAAGTTCGTCGTTCGGATGAACTCTATCAGGCAGCAAAAGAATTGCAAGTTCCTTATGATTTAGTCAAAGAAGTTCATGAGGCTGGAAAATTACCAGTTGTTTTGTTAGCGGCAGGTGGTGTGGCTACGCCAGCAGATGCTGCGTTGGTGATGCAACTTGGTGCAGAAGGTGTTTTTGTTGGCTCTGGTATTTTTAAATCAGGTGACCCTGAAAAACGTACGCGTGCTATCGTTCAAGCTGTGACAAATTATCAAGATAAGAAATTACTTGCCAAGTGATCAGAAAATCTCGGCGAAGCCATGATCGGCATTAACGAAGAAGAAATTCAATTGCTCTACAAGGGGATTTTGCAGAGCATAAAGCAAAGTTAGTCTCATTAGGTGCACAGACAATTGAGATTCGGCAGCTAAAAGATTTGGAAAATCCGCTAGACGGTTTGGTGCTTCCAGGTGGTGAATCAACGGTACAAGGAAAACCATTATCTGACTTGGGGATTTTAGAACCCTTGCGAGAAAAGATTCAGCAAGACTTGCCAGTTCTTGCGACTTGCGATGGCTTGATTTTACTAGCTGAAAATGTGAAAAATCAGGAAAAACGTTATTTAGCAACTTTGCCAGTCACCATTAAGCGCAATGCCTACGGTAGACAATTAGGAAGCTTTACGACGGCGTTTGATTTTGCGGATTTAGGTCAAGTACCAGCGACTTTTATCAGAGCACCATGCATCAGTGAGGTAGAAGATGAAGTTGAGATTTTGTCAAAACATCAGGGCAAAATCATCGCTGCTCGTTATCGCAATCAAATCGGACTTTCTTTTCATCCTGAAGTTGATAAGAGTGACAGCATTCATTCGTATTTCTTGAAGATTTGTCAAACAAAGTGAAACCAGTCAACATTATTTCTTTAAAAAATGGTACAATAGAAAAGCATTGATTTTAATAAAATAATTAATATAGAGAGGAATAAATCTCGGATGGTTTTCTTGGCTGATGGGAGCTGATGGCAGAACCTCCGTGGTCTTTTATACAATGAATCCTTTATTAAATGGTATGAATGATAGGCAGGCTGAAGCTGTTAAAACGACAGAAGGTCCGCTTTTGATTATGGCAGGTGCGGGCTCTGGGAAGACTCGCGTGTTAACACACCGCATTGCCTATTTGATTGATGAAAAATTTGTAAATCCGTGGAATATTTTAGCGATTACCTTCACCAATAAAGCTGCGCGTGAAATGCGTGAACGTGCCATGGCCTTGAATCCAGCAACGGCTGATACGTTGATTGCTACCTTCCACAGCATGTGTGTGCGCATTTTGCGTCGTGACGCTGACCATATTGGCTACAACCGTAACTTTACAATTGTGGACCCAGGTGAGCAACGCACGCTCATGAAACGTATTTTAAAGAACCTCAACATTGATCCTAAAAAATGGAATGAACGTGCCATCCTTGGAACCATTTCAAATGCCAAGAATGATTTGCTTGATGAGGTTGCATATGAGAACCAAGCTGGTGACATGTACACACAAATTGTTGCCAAATGTTATAAAGCTTATCAAGCTGAACTTCGTCAAAGCGAAGCTATGGACTTTGATGACCTTATCATGTTGACGCTTCGTTTGTTTGACCAAAATCCAGATGTTTTGGCTTATTACCAACAACGCTACCAATATATTCACGTAGATGAGTATCAAGATACTAACCATGCTCAGTATCAGTTGGTGAAACTTTTAGCATCTCGTTTTAAAAATATCTGTGTCGTCGGTGATGCTGACCAATCTATCTATGGTTGGCGTGGGGCTGATATGCAAAATATCCTTGATTTTGAGAAAGATTATCCCGAAGCCAAGGTTGTTATGTTGGAAGAAAACTATCGTTCCACTAAGAAAATTTTGCAAGCAGCTAATGACGTTATCAATAACAACCGTAATCGTCGTCCGAAAAAACTTTGGACACAAAATACTGATGGGGAACAAATCGTTTACTATCGTGGGCGTGACGAACGTGAAGAAGCTGTTTTTGTTGCTTCAACGATTGACAATATTGTCCGTGAACAAGGGAAAAACTTCAAAGATTTTGCAGTACTTTACCGTACAAATGCCCAATCACGTACTATTGAAGAAGCTTTGCTGAAATCAAATATTCCTTATACTATGGTTGGTGGAACAAAATTCTACAGCCGTAAGGAAATTCGTGACGTGATTTCATACTTGAATGTTATTGCAAATACTGCCGATAACATTAGTTATGAACGAATTGTCAACGAACCGAAACGCGGTGTCGGTCCTGGTACGCTTGAGAAAATCCGTGACTTTGCTAATCTTCAAAACATGAGTTTGCTTGATGCATCAGCTAACATTATGCTTTCAGGTGTCAAAGGAAAAGCAGCACAAGCCGTTTGGGATTTGGCTAATCTTCTTATGAATCTTCGTGCTGATTTGAACAAATACAGTGTTACTGAATTGGTAGAAACTGTTCTTGATAAGACAGGTTATCTTGATGCCCTTCGTGTGCAAAATACACTTGAAAGCCAAGCACGTATCGAAAATATAGAAGAATTCTTGACTGTTACGAAAAACTTTGATGAAAATCAAGAGGATGCCCCAGAAGATGAATCTGGTATTGACAAACTAAGTCGTTTCTTGAATGATTTGGCTTTGATTGCAGATACTGATGATGGTGATGTTGAAACAGCAGAAGTGACTTTGATGACCTTGCACGCTGCCAAAGGTTTGGAATTTCCAATTGTCTTCTTGATTGGTATGGAAGAAGGAGTCTTCCCACTTTCTCGAGCTGCTGAAGATCAAGATGAATTAGAAGAAGAACGCCGTTTGGCATATGTTGGTATTACGCGTGCTGAGCAATTGCTCTTTGTGACAAATGCCAATGCACGTACCTTGTTTGGTAAAACAAGTTATAACCGTCCATCTCGCTTCATCCGTGAAATTGATGATGAGTTATTGCAATACCAAGGATTGGCTCGACCTGCTAATTCTTCATTTGGTGTTTGCTATAGCAATAGCAGCGACCAATCAATGAGTTTTGGTAAGGGGATGAGTCTCCAACAAGCTCTTCAAGCTCGCAAAGCGAAAGTTCAACCGACATCACGTGGAGTGCAGCTATATTCAAAAGCCGTCAAAGGAGTACCTTTTGGTCAAGCCTCTGGCGCTTCAAAAGAAGCTGTCGACTGGCAAATCGGAGATATTGCTCACCACAGAAAATGGGGTGAAGGAACTGTTCTTGCAGTTACGGGCTCAGGAAAAACTCAAGAACTAAAAATCAATTTCCCCGAAGTTGGACTTAAAAAACTACTAGCCAGCGTTGCACCAATTGAGAAGAAATAATAAGAGAAGTAATACCAAAAGAAATCCAAGGAAAACTTGGATTTCTTTTTTTAAAATTCTCAATCAGCAACAGTTTCAGTAGGAGTTGACAATTTAAAGACAGCAACAGTTGAAGCTAGAAATGTAATCCAAGTGGATGTGATATTCCACGAAGACAAACTACTAAATAATATTGTTCCGACAGGAAGTGACAAGGTAAATAAAAAGGTTAGAAAATTATTTGTTTGTGCCAAGGTATTAGCTGGAAGATTACTTAATAATTGAGAATTAATTTTAGGATTGACTTTTCCAACTAAATAACTAGCAAATGCTAGTAGTAAAATACCGATAATTTAGGGGAAGTGGATAAGATTTGAAAGACCGACAAGAAAGAAAATTACTGCACTAATTTTTAGCAATAGTCTAATTAATTTTTGAGAAAAATAATCGTGTGGTGTCAAGCTTCCAAGCAAAGATTTCTGACTTATGATGATATTGAAAAGCTTGAATATTTTGCAAAAAGCAAACAGTGGTGGGATAGTATTGGAATTCTAGCCGTTGTTATTGGTCGCATTGGATTAACAGATGAGAGAGTTGATAAGGTGATGAAAGCATGGGCACCTGATGATAATATCTGGCTGCGTAGACTAGCTATTCTTCATCAGTTTGGTAGAAAAGAACAGACTAAGGTTGATTTACTCCAAGAGATTCTTCTGAGGAATGTTGGTTCAAAGGAATTTTTTATCAATATAGCCATAGTTTGAGCATTACGTGATTTTTCAAAAACTAACGCTGCTTGGGTTAGACCGTTTATCATGACAAACAAAGAACACTTATCACCACTTTCAGTTAGAGAGGCAAGCAAGTATCTTTAACTTTCAAGCATATTCTTGGTTTAAAAAGAGATTTTTCGGTAAAATGAAAGGAGAGTAAAAGGCTTTCTTTTATTGCAAATAACACAAAAACTCTCATAAATGGAAGGAATAAACGATGACAACTTTTCTTGGAAATCCCGTAACTTTAATTGGTAAACAACTAAAAATTGGTGAAACAGCACCAGATTTTTCATTGCGAGCATCTGATTTAAGTATTAAAAGCTTGTCTGATTTTGCTGGAAAGAAAAAAGTAATTAGCGTTGTGCCATCAATTGATACAGGGATTTGTTCAACACAGACACGTACGTTTAATAAAGAACTTTCAGCTATGTCTGATACCGTGGTAATTACGATTTCAGCAGACTTGCCATTTGCTCAAGCACGCTGGTGTGGTGTTGAAGGTCTTGAGCAAGCGGTTATGTTGTCTGATTACTATGACAATGAATTTGGGAAGACTTATGGTCTTTTGATGGCAGAATGGCATCTGTTAGCGCGTGCTGTACTGGTTTTAGATGAGGATAATCAGCTTGTTTACGCTGAATACCTTGAAAACGTCAATTCCGAACCAAACTATCAAGCCGCCATTGAAGCCGTAAAAGCACTATAAATGTCAAAAACTCACTTAAATAACTAAGTGAGTTTTCATGTTTTCAAATCATTTTTTCTAGTGCGGCGACTTTTAGGATAATGTCTGTGATTTCTTCGGTGCTTTCTTTGCCACCATTGGCTACCCAGAGCGAAATGATGCTTTCAATGCTTGACAAATATACTTCCAAGGCGTACTGGTAGGGAATATCGTAGTAGGCAGTGATTGTCTCCTTGAATTCAGGAACAGTCAGAAGAAATTCATAGACAAAGTCCTTGATTGTTTTTGGAAAATCAACATAAGCTGATTTTGAAATGGCATAGATAAATTCAAAATTTTCTTTAACATAGGTTAATGTTCTAAAAAGAACTGCACGTGTGTCGGTATAAATGCTTTCATCACTTAAAATATGAAATAAATCATCCAGAGTATCATTTTTGAACTGGTCTGCCATATCGTATTTATCAACATAGTGCAGGTAAAATGTTCCGCGGTTTATTCCCGCGGTTCGTGTCAAATCAGACACTGTAACCTCTTCAAAATTCTTCTCCAACAGCAATTTCGCAAGGGCTTGCTTGAGGTAATTTTCAGTTTCAGTATGACGTTTTTTCATAATGAGTAAAATCCTTTTATTAATTTCTTAAATGAACAGAATGTCTATTTTTGTCCTTGTTTAATCTTCGTGCAAATTATATAATAAACCTCGAATTAAATCAACATGTTGTTCAAATAAGACTTTAAAGAGGTGACTCGCATGGCATATATTGAAATGAAGCATTCTTATAAACGTTATCAAACTGGTGATACAGAGATTATTGCTAATAATGATATTAATTTTGTCATTGAAAAAGGAGAATTGGTCATTATTTTAGGGGCATCAGGAGCTGGAAAATCAACTGTCTTAAATATTCTCGGTGGTATGGACACGAACGATGAAGGGCAAGTTTTGATTGACGGGGTTGATATTGCTAATTACAGTCAAAAGGAGTTGACAACCTATCGTCGAAATGATGTTGGTTTTGTTTTCCAATTTTACAATTTAGTTCCGAATTTAACTGCCAAAGAAAATGTTGAATTGGCTTCGGAAATCGTTGTAGATGCTAGAGACGCTGAGCAGACTTTGATTGATGTGGGACTTGGAAAACGTCTTAATAACTTTCCAGCTCAATTGTCAGGTGGAGAACAACAACGGGTGTCAATTGCGCGTGCGGTAGCCAAAAATCCCAAATTATTGCTTTGCGATGAGCCGACTGGTGCCCTTGATTATCAAACCGGAAAACAAGTCTTAAAAATTTTGCAAGATATGTCACGTCATAAGGGGTCGACTGTTATTATAGTTACGCATAATTCAGCTCTTGCCCCAATTGCTGATCGTGTGATTCACATGCACGATGCTACGGTAAGCAGTATCGAAGTTAATGAGCATCCTCAAGATATTGAAACACTAGAATATTGAGGTGGTGGCTATGTCAAAAAAGACTTATTGGAAAGATATCAGAAAATCAATCGTAAGTTCAAAAGGTCGTTTTTTATCCATTATGCTTTTGATGATGCTTGGAGCTTTTGCTTTTATCGCCTTGAAAGTAACTGGTCCTGATATGCAAAGAACAACAAGTATTTATCTGAAAAAGCACAATACCACGGACCTGTCAGTCATTGCAAGTTATGGTTTTAGTGATGATGACCAAAAAGAACTGACTAGGATTAAAAATAGTACAATTGACTATGGTTATTTAACAGACGTAACAATTAAAAATACCGATGATGCTATTCGTGTGTTTTCAAATAGCAAACGCATTTCAAAATATGAGATAGTCTCAGGTGCCTATCCCAAGACTTCTGATGAAATTGCCTTAGCATCAACCATGCAAAAGAAATACCACCTTGGTGATGAGATTAGCTTTACACAATCCGACGAACAAGGTATTTTGAAAAAAACGACATTCAAAGTTGTTGGCTTTGTCAATTCCTCAGAGATTCTTTCAAAATCTAGCATTGGGACATCAAGTGCTGGAAACGGAGTATTGAAATACTATGCCGTCGTTCCAGAATCAGCCTTTGACAGTGATTTTTACACGATTGCTAGAATTCGTTATAACGATTTAAAAAATCAAAATCCGTTTTCAGAGACTTATAAGAAAAAAATAGCTAAAAAAGAAAAAGCCCTAGAGGATTTGCTTTCTGATAATCCTAGTCAACGTCTAGTACAATTAAAATCAGAAACGCAAACCTCAATTGATGCTAATCAAGCAAAGGTCGATGCAGCTAAATCTCAACTGGAAGCCCAAAAAGCTACGCTCACTCAATTACCAAATGAGCAACAATTAGCAGCACAAGACTCCATTAATCAAGCCCAAGCTCAAATTACTGAGAGTGAAAAGCAACTTGATGACGCTAAAGTTAATCTTGATGCTATGAAAGAGCCGACTTATGCAACGTATACTCGCTCAAGTTTCCCTGGTGGAGGAGGTTACCAGACTTATGCTTCTAGTACCTCAAGTATTGGTAGCATCGGCAATGTCTTTCCCATTGTGTTGTATGTGGTCGCAGCTTTGGTGACTTTCACAACAATGACGCGATTTGTTGATGAAGAACGCACTAATTCAGGAGTGTTAAAAGCTCTTGGTTACAGCAATAGTGACGTTATTATGAAATTTGTTATCTATGGTTTTGTTGCTAGCATGACAGGGACCATCTTGGGAATTTTTGCGGGGCATTACATTTTGTCACGAATCATTGCTGAGATTGTTACAGGTGATACGACTTTAGGAAGTACGACTTATTATTTCTATTGGTCGTATACGTTGATTGCAATTGTATTTGCTCTTGTTAGTGCGGTTTTACCAGCCTTTATTATTGCTAGAAAAGAGCTTAGTGAGAAACCTTCTCAGCTTTTGTTGCCAAAACCACCAGTTAAAGGTTCAAAAATTTTCTTAGAGCGTATTGATTTTATCTGGCGTCGTTTATCATTTGCACATAAAGTCACTGCTCGAAATATTTTTCGATACAAACAACGTATGCTGATGACCATATTTGGCGTTGCTGGATCGGTTGCCCTTTTATTTGCTGGACTAGGCATTCAATCTTCTTTAGGAAAAATTATTGATAATCAATTTTCACGTTTAATGCCATATGACATGATTGTGGTAACTAATGGCGATAGTAGTCAAAAAGACTTGATGTCTGTTTTAGATTCTAAAAAAGTATCCAAATACCAAAGCATATATTTATCACATGTTACAGAAAGTATCTCTGGATTGACTGATAAACAAGACATTTCAATTTTGGTTAGTCAAGGTAAAAGTTTTGGTGACTTTATTCATTTGAAAGATGCTAAAACAGCACAAGACTTGACCTTAACAGATGATGGTGTTGTCCTATCAGAAAAATTAGCTGACTTATATCATGTAAAAGCTGGTGATTCATTTGATTTTAAAGATCAAAATGGGAATAAGCATTCTCTTAAAGTTTCTGCAATTGCTGAAATGAATGTTGGTCACTATCTCTTTATGTCACAAAAAGCTTATGAAAAACTCTTTGATGAAGGGGTTAAAGATAATGCTTACCTTGTTACGCTTAAAAATCACTCTAGTAAGAACATTGAAGATCTGTCTACAAGATTATTAGCCATGGATAGTGTATCAGCTGTCGGTCAAAATACTTCACTGATTAAGAATGTTAACTCAGTCGTTGTATCTCTTAATGGCGCAATGACGATTCTAATCATCATATCTATTTTACTTGCTGTAGTTATTCTCTATAATTTGACTAATATTAATGTGGCTGAACGTATTCGAGAATTATCAACGATTAAGGTTCTTGGATTTTATGATAATGAAGTGACCATGTACATTTATCGTGAAACCATTAGCTTATCATTAATTGGTATTGTAGTAGGATTGATTAGCGGAAAATACTTACATCAACTGATTATGAATATGATTGGTTCAGATTCAATTAAGTTTGGGACTGAAGTTAGCTTATCAATTTACATCATTCCAATTATCGTTATTATTGGCATACTATTCTTGTTAGGTTGGCTTGTTAATCATATTCTTAAGACAGTTGATATGCTAGAAGCGTTGAAATCAGTCAATTGATTTCTTGATAAATTTCGAATAAATAGTAGGGGAGCAGTAGTTATACTGCTCTTTTAACTTGTTTAATGTTCAGATTAGTATTATAATACTAACATGTAAGGAGAGATAGCTATGAGTGAATTGATTGAAAAATATGAAGCAAATCCGATTACCAAAGTTTCTTTAAGTGACGTGACAGAACATTTTAAAGGGAAGGCCGTTTCAAAATTAGGAGATACAGGAAATGTATCGGTTGTTAACTTAAGTGATATGACTGAGACTGGCATTGATTACGACCATTTGAAAAAGATTGATGCTGAACAAGAGAGTGTCTCACGTTACCTTTTAGAAGATGGAGATGTTTTAATTGCCTCAAAAGGAACAGTTAAGAAAATCGCTGTTTTTCATGATCAAGATAGGGTAATCATTGCCTGTGCCAACATTACTGTTTTAAGACCGATCGCTGATATCTCAGGAACTTATATCAAATTATTTTTAGAATCCGAGTTAGGTCAAGAACTTCTTGAGACAACTAATACCGGAAAAAATGTAATGAATTTGAATACGAAAAAAATTGTTAGTATTCAAATACCAAAACTTCAACCACTCAAACAAGCTTTTCTCATTCAACGATATGAACAAGGTTTGAAAGATTACAAGCGTAAAATGTTACGTGCTCAACAAGAATGGCAACATATTCGTGATGATGTTGCAAAGAACCTATTCTAGATATATAAAAGAAGTCCTCGAGACTTCTTTTTGTTATAATAGGAGTAATTATAAAATCAAGCGAGGAAATTATGAATAACATTAAGTGTCCCCATTGTGGAACAGTCTTTATCATTAATGAAACAGAATACAGTCAATTGCTAGCTCAAGTCAGAAGTAGTGAATTCGACAAAGAAATTCATGAGCGTTTAGAAAAAGAAAAGGCACTTTTAGAAGAAAAATCAAAAAATGATTTGCAAGTTCAAGCTAGTGCTAAAGATAAAGAAATTGCAGATTTAACTACGCAATTAGAGCAGCTAAAACAAAGTTTAGAGCTTGACAATCAACGCCAACTGGCTAAGAAAGACCAAGAAATTCTCAAGCTAAAATCTAGCTTGGAAAATTTCCAATCAAATAAAGATTTGGAACTAACAAAAGCTTTAACAGAAAAAGATAAAGAAGTAGCTGAGCTTAAAAATCAACTCGAATATTTATCACTTGAAAATAAAACAAGTCTGGTAGAAGCAGTTGCTAGCGTTGAAAAAGAACGTGATGATGTTAAGTCAAAATTAGCCCTCCAAGAAAAAGAAGCTGAATTATCTCTTGCATCTGTTAAAAGAGATTACGAAGCTCAATTGAAAGCTGCCAATGAACAAGTTGAATTCTACAAAAACTTCAAAGCTCAGCAATCAACTAAGGCAATCGGCGAAAGCTTAGAAGTTTATGCTGAAACAGAATTTAATAAAGTTCGTGCTTATGCTTTTCCCAATGCAACCTTCGGTAAAGATAACGAAGTATCAAGCCGTGGGTCAAAAGGGGACTTCATTTATCGTGAAACTGATGAAAATGGTATTGAAATACTATCTATCATGTTTGAGATGAAAAACGAAGCCGCTGAGACAAAAACTAAACACAAAAACAAAGATTTTTACAAAGAATTAGATAAAGATCGACGTGAAAAAAAATGTGAGTATGCGGTCCTAGTTACCATGTTAGAAGCTGACAATGATTACTTCAACACAGGAATTGTCGATGTTAGCCATGAATATGAAAAGATGTACGTGGTTCGTCCGCAATTATTCATCCAATTGATTGGTATTTTGCGAAATGCTGCGCTTAATTCTCTTAAGTACAAACAAGAATTAGCCTTGGTTCGTGAACAGAATATCGATATTACACATTTTGAAGATGACCTTGAAACCTTTAAAAATGCCTTTGCGAAAAACTATAATTCAGCAAGTAATAACTTCAAAAAAGCCATTGATGAAATTGACAAATCAATCCGTCGTATGGAAGAAGTGAGACGTTTCTTAACGACAAGCGAAAACCAACTTCGACTTGCTAATAATAAACTTGACGACGTTTCAGTCAAAAAATTAACCCGAAAAAATCCAACAATGCGAGCAAAATTTGAAGCCTTAAAAGATTAAAAATGATGTCAGCTTTTATGACAGATGAAGTCAGTTTAAAATTCTTGTGCTATAATGAACCTATCCCTAATAAAAGAGGTTATTATAATGAACAATATTATAGATTTAACAAAACCAGTAGCTGAGGTTGTAAAAGAACATCCTGAGATTAAAGCTATTTTGGTTGATTTAGGTTTTAAACCTTTAGCACAAGTAACTATGCTAAATACCGTTGGCAAAGTGACTTCTCTGAAAGCAGGAGCAAAACTGGCTAATGTCTCACTTGATAAAATTCAAAAAGTGCTTGAATTTAACGGTTATGAAGTGATTGGAGGCAACAATGACTGAAAATCGTATTGAAGTACTAAAAGATATTTTGTTGCGTTTGCATCACGGTGCGGATGCTGACTCTGTTCAGGAAGATTTCAATCAAAACTTTAAAGATGTTTCTGCGCTTGAAATTTCAATGATGGAGCATGAGTTAATGGGAGATGAGACAGGTATTACTTTTGAGGATGTGATGGGATTGTGTAATGTCCACGCTAACCTTTTTAAGGGAGCTGTGTCAGATGTTGATGCTCCAGATGCTGAACAAGAAGGGCATCCTGTTTATGTGTTTAAGCAAGAAAATCTCGCTTTACGCTCAGCCATGTTTCGCATTCGCCGTATTATCGAAAACTACGAGAAACCTGAAAATGCAGATTTTCGTGATGATTTATTACGTGGTTTAAAATTTCAAATGGGGCTGCTAGGGCAATTTGATAACCATTACAAGCGTAAAGAAGAACTCTTTTTCCCGTTGATGGAACAACATGGTCATGATGCTCCGCCACGTGTCATGTGGGGTGTTGATGATGATATTCGTGAGCTCTTTCAAAAAGCGCAAGCAGCAGTTGATAAGTTGCCAGAAGTATCAATTGCTGAAGTGTCACAAGCCTTTGAAACTTTTGCTCATGAATTTGAAGAAATGATTTTCAAGGAAGAAGCCATTCTCTTGATGATTCTTCTTGAAGCTCTTACCCAAGATGATTGGTTAGCTATTGCTGATGAAAGTGATGCTTACGGCTATGCTATCATTAAGCCAACCACTAAATGGCAACCAAAACGTGAGTCATTTGAAAGCGAGAAACCAGGATCTGCTTCTGCAACAGTTAATTCTGATGACTCTTGTCAAACTAATGCTGAATTGAATGATAATCTATTGACGAAAGTTATCGATATGCCAGAAGGTCAGTTCACCATTAGCTTTACACCTAAAAAAGAAAAGCTAGCTGTTGATCGTACAACCACTCAACCATTTGGTAACGGGTATTTGTCAGTAGAACAAGCCAACCTGATTTTAAATCATCTACCTTTGGAAATAAGCTTTGTTAATAAAGACGATATTTTCCAATACTTTAATAACAACACTGTTCCAGAAAAAATGGTGTTTAAGCGTACACCGAGTCAAATTGGACGTAATGTTGAACTTTGCCACCCACCAAAAGTGTTAGATAAAGTCAAAAAAGTCTTCAAATTACTTCGCTCTGGCGAACGCGATAAAGTTGTTATGTGGTTTAAATCTGAAAAAATGGAGAAATTCATTCATATCACCTATGCAGCCATTCGTGATGAAAACGGTGACTTTCAAGGTGTTCTAGAATACGTGCAAGACATTCAAGAATTTTTAGACATTGATAGTGATGTCAAACGCGACATTTAAAAAACGCAAACAAGTTAAAACAATGCAAAGTTTTAGCTTGTCTTTTTTTACTGAAAACGGTTATAATAGAAATTATGATTAACGGAATTATTAACTTAAAAAAAGAAGCTGGAATGACTAGCCATGATGCAGTCTTTAAGCTTCGTAAAATTTTACATGAAAAGAAAATTGGTCACGGTGGAACGCTTGATCCTGACGTTGTTGGTGTCTTGCCAATTGCTATCGGAAAAGCAACACGTGTGATTGAATATATGACAGAAGCTGGAAAAGTATATCGTGGTCAGATTTGCTTAGGATTTTCAACAACAACTGAAGATGCCAGTGGTGAAGTTGTTGAGAAGACTCCAGTTTCAACAGAGCTAACAGAAGATGCCATTGACCAAGCTATGGCGAGTTTTGTAGGTAAAATTACTCAGATTCCACCAATGTACTCAGCGGTTAAGGTTGACGGGAAACGTTTATACGAATATGCTCGCACTGGACAAGACGTTGAACGTCCTAAGCGTCATGTGACAATCTATGATTTTAAACGCACAAGCCCATTAATTGTCAAAGATGATTGTTGTTATTTTGACTTTGAAGTTGCTTGTAGTAAAGGAACATACATCAGAACCTTATCAGTTGATTTAGGAAAATCGCTTGGTTTTGCTAGTCATATGTCTTACTTGGAGCGCCAAGCATCAGCAGGTCTTCAATTAGAAGATGCACTAACTTTGTCTGAAATCACTGAAAAAGTTGCGCAAGATGATTTTTCATTTCTTTTGCCAATCGAGTATGGCGTTATGGATTTGCCACGTGTAGATTTGACAGAAAATCAAGTTACAGAGATTTCATTTGGGCGTAAAATTGCTTTAGATAGAACTGAAGAACAATTAGCTGCTTTCTATCAAGATAAAGTTGTTGCTATTCTAATTCCACGTGATGACCTATACAAACCAAATAAAGTCTTTATATAATGGAATGGAAAAAATGAATATTCAACATATAAAAGATGCTCGAGATATCAATCGTACTCGAGACAGTGTTTTAGTATTAGGCTACTTTGATGGCCTGCATAAAGGGCACAGAGCTCTGTTTGATCAAGCTAGAGCGATTACCAAACGCGATCAGCTAGACTTAACTGTTTTGACTTTTAATGAATCACCGCATCTAGCACTTGCTCGCTTTACACCAGAATTATTATTGAATTTAACGGCACCAGAAAAACGTTATGAAAAATTTGCTGAGTACGGAGTTGATGATCTTTACTTAGTTGATTTTACATCAGCATTTTCAAAAGTGTCGTCAGAAGAATTTTTGAGTACTTATATCAAAGCTTTGCGAGCAAGAACTATTGTCGTTGGTTTTGATTATAAGTTTGGACATGATAGAAGAGATGCAGCTCATCTATCAGAAATTTTTGATGGTGATGTTATTGTAGTTCCTGAAGTTCAAGATAACGGAGAGAAGATTAGCTCTTCACGCATTCGTCAAGAGATTCTATCAGGGAATGTTTCTGAGGTAAATCGTCTACTAGGTTACGAGTTTTCAACCCAAGGAATTGTTGTTCATGGTGATGCTAGAGGTCGCACGATTGGATTTCCGACAGCAAATCTTGCCGTTTTAGATCGCGTTTATCTTCCAGGTGAGGGAGTTTACGTGACGGACATTATTGTTTCAGAAAAACGTTACCGCTCAATGACAAGTATCGGAAAAAATGTGACATTTGGTGGTCAAGATTTGCGACTGGAAGCAAATATTTTTGATTTTGAAAACGATATCTATGGCGAAACGGTCGAAATTATCTGGTTAGATAAAATTCGAGGCATGATTAAGTTCGCTGGAGCCGATGAATTGGTTGAACAGCTAAAATCTGATAAAAAAATTGCCCAAAATTGGGG
>ERZ1035014.278-NODE-278-length-25989-cov-16.186898_pt1 | contig 25989 bp, 21 predicted proteins | sample MGYA00520620_ERZ1035014 | MGnify/ENA primary metagenome ERZ1035014 (study PRJEB33766, sample SAMN09781744) | gut metagenome | biome: gut microbiome | host: Homo sapiens | place: Madagascar | study: EMG produced TPA metagenomics assembly of the PRJNA485056 data...
CCTTGGCACGGAATATCTCAAAGTCAACATTGAAGGCTTGACTCTGGGCAAAGAGACCTGGCGTTGCGATGCTCACCTGCTGTTGCTCAGCGGCAGTAAACTCATTCTTGGCGGGCATGAAACTGCTCAGCGAAAGCATCAGCATTCCCGAGACGGCAGCCAGCCCGATTCTTCTTCTTAATCTTCTGTTTACAATCATTCTCTATTCTTTTAGATTCATTTTTTAAATTTAACCATTAAATCTTAAAACATAAAAACATCCATTTTTCCCTCTTCGTTCATAGAAAAGAGAAAAATGGATGTTATCTTGAAAACTTACTTCATCAGAATGCCGGTATAGATTCTGCCACTCTCTATGCCCAGCTTTCTTGCCGAGAAGAACTCGTCGCTATGGGCAAAGGTACAGATGCCACAATCCTGGATATTCTCCTCAGCCACACCGCAATGCAGCAGGATCTGCTTGTTGCAGAGCGGCAGGTTGATGTGCCACTTCAGCGGCTGCACGATGTTTCCTTCTGCAGCCAGGCGCTCACGCTCGGCAATATCTACCGAGAAGGCGGCATTGGGGCGCTGCTCGGCAATCTCTTCCATCGGGAAGGCTGCCTGCTCGAAAGCCTCATACACCTCATCACCTACCTCGAAATGCTCCAGCGAGATACCCGGACCAATCACTGCCTTCAGCTTCTTTGGCTCCGTATGATAGGCGAAAGCCATCTCCTGGATGGTCTTGTGGACGATGCGTGCCAGCGTGCCTCGCCATCCGGCATGGATGGCTGCCACGGCATGGTGCTCCTCGTCATAGAGCAGGATTGGGATGCAGTCAGCGGTGGAAACACCAATGCATACGCCCTTCTCATTGGTCATCACGGCATCTACGCCCTCAAGAATCATCTTGCGGATGTTCTCAGGCATTGAGAAATAATCTCCTGCCACCTGACGGACCTCTACTCCATGCACCTGATGCGGCAGGATGATATGGTCGATGCTTATGCCCAGTTCATCCGCCAGCTTCCTGCGGTTCTCTGCCACGTGTTCGGCGCAGTCGCCGCAATAGTCATTGATATTGAATTCGCTGTAGTTGCCCTGGCTCACTCCTCCCTTTCGGGTGGTAGAGAAAGCTGTGACGCCCTCAGCGATATGATATTCCTTATTCATATTCGAAATCATCTAAGTCATCTACATCCTCGATTTCATCCTCGTCGATATACTCCACGATGTCCTCGCCCTCAGCCTCGAGTTCCTGCTGGAAGCGGCTCATATCCTTGTCACGGTGAACGAGGGTATCTTCTGAAGTAATCTCCTGCAGCTTGTTGCTCTCTGAATTCAACTCCTTCCAGAGCACATCCTTGAGTTCCTGGATGCCCTGTCCGGTAACTGATGAGATGAATACCACCGGAAGATCGGTTGGCAGAGTCTCCTTCAGCATCTCAATGAGCTCCTCGTCCAGCAGGTCACACTTGGTGATGGCGAGCACGCGATGCTTGTCGAGCATCTCAGGGTTGAAGTTCTTCAACTCGCCCAGCAGCACCTCGTATTCCTTCTTGATGTCGTCGGTATCGCCCGGAACCATGAAGAGGAGCAGCGAGTTGCGCTCGATGTGTCGCAGGAATCGCAGTCCCAAGCCCTTTCCTTCGCTCGCTCCCTCGATGATACCCGGGATATCTGCCATCACGAAACTCTGATGGTCGCGGTAATCCACGATTCCCAGCGATGGCTCAAGGGTGGTAAACGGATAGTTGGCTATCTTTGGACGGGCACTGGATACGGCAGAGAGCAGGGTTGACTTTCCGGCATTAGGGAAACCCACAAGACCCACATCGGCAAGGAGCTTCAGCTCCATGATGATGGTCATCTCCTGCATCGGCTCACCTGGCTGCGCATAGCGTGGAGCCTGGTTGGTAGAGGTACGGAACTGGAAGTTGCCCAGTCCGCCGCGTCCGCCCTTCAGGAGCAGTACTTCCTGACCGTCGTAAGCCACGTCGCAGACGAACTTACCGGTTTCGGCATTATACACCACGGTACCGCAAGGCACATCGATATAGATGTCCTTACCATCAGTGCCGTGGCACTTGTCACGTCCTCCATTGCCACCATGCTCGGCGAAGAAGTGGCGCTGATACTTCAGATGCAGCAAGGTCCAGTAGTTGTGGTTGCCGCGAAGATAGATGCTTCCTCCACGTCCGCCATCGCCACCGTCAGGTCCACCATTCGGTTGGTACTTCACGTGGCGCAGGTGCATGGAGCCTTTACCACCCTTACCAGAGCGGCAGTTGATCTTTACATAATCTACGAAATTGGATTCAGCCATTGATTTTTCTTTTTAATTTGAACGTTGAATCTTCTTCTTTTGAACGGAAGATTCTTCTTTTTTTAATGAATAAATCTTCCCCGCAAGGCTGCGGGGAAGATTATTATATCTTGATTACAAGTTGTCGATCACATTGCAAACACGAGCGAAGATCTCATCTACTGTTCCGAGACCCTCGATGTGGTGGTGGATACCTTCCTTCTCATACCAGTCGATGAGAGGAGCTGTCTGTGTATGATATACGTTGAGACGCTTCTTGATAGTCTCCTCGTTGTCATCAGAACGGCCACTCAACTTACCGCGGTTGAGCAGACGAGCCATCAGCTCATCCTCTGGAACGGCAAGCTCAATCATGGCAGCAATCTTGTGACCACGCTCAGAGAGCATCTTCTTCAAAGCCTCAGCCTGTGGAGTGGTACGTGGGAAACCGTCGAAGATCACACCTGCGTGATCCTTGCCGAAGCTGTCATATACGCTTGCGAGGATGTCGATCATCAACTCGTCTGGAATCAACTGACCATTGTCGATATAACCCTTGGCAGTCTTGCCGAGCTCTGTACCATTCTTGATTTCGTTACGAAGAACGTCACCTGTTGAAATGTGACCGAGACCATACTTCTCGATCATCTTGTCGCTCTGTGTACCCTTACCAGCACCTGGAGCACCGAAAATTACGATATTTTTCATTTTTACCTTAATATATATAAATTGTTTTATGTTGTGTCAGAAACTTAATTTATACTGTTAAACCATTGCTTTCCTTTGGGAGTCATAACAAATAACAAGAATACGATGGCAGGGATTCCCACCATTGCCAAAATAATGTATGTACCCAAAAAAGGAATATCCAATAATAGGCTATTAAAAGCCATCAAACTTAAATTTACCATTATTTCTTCTTTTTATCGTTATCTTTTTTATTCTTCCTAATATAAATACCTGCTATAAACAATATAATTGCTATTAATCCGCTGATAACATACAGCATCCAACGAACATCATTGAGATCCTGCATCATCGAAGTAACAAATACAGCAGTCAAGAAGTACTTGGAGACATCCAAGCAGTAATCACTAATTTTCTCCCACATGCTTCACCCCCTATTCTTCTACAATCGTGTAGATGTCGCGGAGGTTTCTGCCTTCTTGGTCATAATCTAATCCATATCCTACGATGAAATCGTTAGGGATTTCCATTACGGCATAGTTGATGTCCAGATCCACCTTCAGATTGCCCGGCTTCACGAGGAGTGAGCAGATCTCGATGCTGGCTGGATTCTTCTTCTTCAGATCCTCGATCATGTGAGCCATGGTAAAGCCGGAATCCACGATGTCCTCCACGATCACCACGTGGCGACCGGTAAGATCCTGGTTCAGACCCATCAGGGTCTTCATGCTGCCGGTAGAACTGGTGCCCTCGTAGGAAGCATACTTCACAAAAGAAATCTCGCTTGGTACCGTAATCATTCGCATCAGATCGGCAGCGAAGATAAACGAACCATTCAACACAGCCAGGAACACCGGAGTCTTGTCCGCATAATCCTGGTTCAATCGGTCGGCAACGACCTGTACCTTCTTCAGAATATCTGCCTCTGGAATGGAGGTCTTGAAGGTCTTATCCTTGATTTTTACTATGCCCATAGTCTTGATGATATAATATTTTCTGCAAAATTACGAAAAAATCGTGAAACTTCATCCATTCATCGACTTTTTTTAGTACTTTTGCATTAAAATAATCAGATAATCGGACATAACATACATTAATATATGAAAATATTCACTAGTGCTCAGATACATGAGCTGGATAAATACACCATTGAGCATGAGCCAATCACATCGCTCAACCTGATGGAAAGGGCGGCAAAGGCGCTCACACGTGCCATCGAGCAGGAATGGTCTAACAGAACACCGGTCGTGGTCTTCGCCGGTCCGGGAAACAATGGGGGTGACGCACTTGCCGTGGCACGCCTTCTCAGCGAAGACGGATATGGGGTGAGTGTATTCCTGTTCAATGTGCACAACAAGCTTTCTGCCGACTGTGCCACCAACAAGAAACGACTCATTGAGGGTAAGCGCGTCAAGCAGTTTACCGAGGTAACCGTCAACTTCGACCCTCCCCAGCTCGAGGCAGGAATGCTCGTGGTGGATGGCCTCTTCGGCAGCGGACTCAACAAGCCGCTGGCGGGCGGATTCGCTGCCATGGTGAAATACATCAACCAGAGTGCGGCACAGATCGTGAGCATCGACCTGCCTTCCGGTCTGATGAGCGAGGATAATTCCTACAACATCAGCGCCAACATCATCCGTGCCGACCTCACCCTCACCCTGCAGCAGAAGAAGCTGTCGATGCTAATGGCAGACAACCAGCAGTACCTGGGCAGAATCAAGGTGCTCGATATCCGACTCTCTCCTGAGTTCATCCAGCGCACCGAGAGCCGATGCAGCATCCTTGAGGAGAAGGACATCCGCCAGCTCCTGAAGCCTCGCGGCGACTTCGCCCACAAGGGCAGCATGGGCACGGCGCTCCTCATCGCAGGCAGCTACGGCATGTCGGGCGCTTCGGTCCTTGCCACCAAAGCCTGCCTCAGAACGGGTGTGGGAAAGGTGATTACCCATACGCCTAAGAGAAACTACGAGATTATGCAGATTTCCGTGCCCGAGGCGGTACTGCAGATGGATACGGAGGAAACCATCTTCAGCGAACCGGTAGATACGGAAGATTACCACGCCATGGGCATCGGTCCGGGACTGGGAACCAGCGAGGCGACAGCCATCGCCCTGATTGCCCAGCTCAGAAGATGCACCTGTCCGGTAGTGGTGGATGCCGATGCACTCAACATCCTTGCCAGTCACCGTGCCTGGATGCAGCAGTTGCCTAAGAACCTCATCTTCACTCCACATCCTAGGGAGCTTGACCGTCTGGCTGGCATCACCAGCAGCAACTGCACCGAGCGCCTCTACAAGGCATGCGAGCTTGCCGACCGTCTGCACGGCTACATCCTGCTGAAGGGACATTTCTCAGCCCTCTGTCATCCGGATGGTAAGGTGGAGTTCTGCTCTACGGGCAACAGCGGTATGGCTACGGCGGGCAGTGGCGATGTGCTTACAGGCATCATCACCGCTCTTCTGGCTCGCGGCTACAAGCAGGTAGATGCCGCCCGCATCGGTATGTACCTTCATGGTCTTGCCGGCGACCTCGCCATCAAGGACCTGGGCAAGGAAAGCCTCATCGCCAGCGATCTCATCGACTACCTGCCGAAGGCATTCCTCAGAATGGAAGAATAAGATTGAAAAAGTATAAGAATGCAGAAAGGGTGTGCTCGTGTGAGCACACCCTTTCTGCATTCTTATATGCTATTGTTTATACTATGCTTCCAGTGAATTTCTGGCTTCATAGAAGCGCTTTTCCAGTTCGCGTCGAAGGTCGTCCTTGCGGTCCATATTCAGCTTCTTGCGGATATGGCTACGCTGGCTGGTGATGTTCGATTCACTCTTGTTCAGTTCGATGCAGATTTCCTTCAGCATCTTACCTTCCAGCACCATCTGGCAGATTACCCTCTCACTGTTGGTAAGGTCAGCACATACCAGATCCCAAGCCTTCTTGCTCAGTTCACTGGTTTTCAACTGTTCTGCGGCACGCTCCAGAATATTCTTCTGCTGCTCCGGGCTCAGTCGGCTCAGCAGGTTTACCGCCATATCCTTCTCTTCATCCTTCAGGTCGGCAAGCATGTGCAGTGCCTTCTTCTCTTCTTCCCTCATCTGCTTGGGCTGTCTGAGTTCCTTGACGATGACAGGTTCCCAGTTATAGAGCCAGACATACAGAATCATCAGGAAACCAACCAGAACTGCCTTGATGCTGAAGAACAGCACGGAGATCTGCGTATGCGAGATGGCTACCGCTACCACTGGCAGCAGAGCGACGGTAAAGCCGAGAGTGGTTCGGTTGAGCTGCTGGCTCTGGGCGGTAATGGCGAGTATAAACATGATAAAGATATTGCTCATCACGCTCAGGTTGTCCCGATCGCCCTGATAGTGCAGACAAAGCATACTGTCTATCGCCAGCTTGACGAATACGAGGATATAGAGCAGGGAGATGCCAGTCTTGAATACCACCTTACGCTTCAGCACCACATATATCAGCAGCGCCAGTGCGAGGGTATGGACTATATTATAGAACATGCCCCCCCCATGCTTTCATCATGTAAAACAAAAGGAAGTGATAGGGAATAATGAGTATCTCTATCAGAGTCAAAAGGATAAAGGCAATCACCCTTCGGCGATCCACCACTCCACAATAGTCAGGGCATAAATGATGTTCCAAGCGCAAACACCAATCCCAAAGTTTGTTCTTAGCTTTCATTTCTTGCTTTCAATTTACTTATAGTTTAAACAATCGTTGATACTTATATATCATCAAAGTCTTGCCCGCTTGGGGCTCTTTGCATACCTTTCAGGACCTCAGAGTCCTGAGTTCATTGTTGATTTACTAACTTATTCTTATCCGCTGCAAAATTACAACGAAAAATCGGAAAACACTAAGAAAGTAGGTTAAAAAGAGGTGGAAAAAGCAAAAAATAGATGAGAAAAAGCATTTTTCAGGGTTTTTCAGTGTTTCATTTATGCGGTTTTTATTCGGTATCAGCATTTTTAGGCGCATTTTTCTTGGCAGCAATCGAAAAAGACGCTATCTTTGCAATCGTAAAAACAAAGTTCGCGGTTTCAAGCCCGAGCTTCCAATCAAACCCCAAAGTTGCCAACAGGCATCTAAGAACAGAGGAGTAGATGATAAAGATGATGATGAGTAGAAGAAGAGTAAATGATAGACTAACTATTCTTTAATTAACAAAGTCTAGGAGCAAGCCTATTGAAAGGAAGGAAAAAGGAAAAGGAAAAAAGTATAAGTATAAGTATAAGTAAAAGATGATGATGCGTTTCTCTAGAGAGACCATTTGTCATTCTTAAATCATTAAAAGATTTTAAGTATGAACAGAAGGATTTTAATTGCGCTACTGGCTGTAGGTAGTTTCATCTGCCCAGCCGTAGCTCAGAAGGTGGCCTTGAAGACGAACCTCCTTTATGATGCAACAAGCACCATGAACCTCGGCTTCGAATTCGGCCTTTCCCCAAAATGGACCTTGGACGTATCCGGCAACTACAACCCGTGGACATTTTCCAAGAACAAGAAGTGGCAGCACTGGCTTGTTCAACCAGAAGCTAGATACTGGTTCTGCAATAAGATGATGGGCTCCTTCATCGGCTTCCACGCCCTCGGAGGTTCTCATAACATAGGTAACGTAGATCTTGACTTCAAGTTCCTCGGTACCGACTTCTCCAAATTGAAAGATTACAGATACGAAGGTTGGTTCGTAGGTGCAGGTGTTGCATACGGTTATACCTGGGCTCTCTCCAAGCATTGGAACTTCGAGGCTGAACTCGGAGTGGGATATATTTATTCGAAAGCGGATAAATATGAATGCCCACAATGTGGTGAGAAACTCGAGAAAGACAAGGCGCATCACTACGTAGGACCTACCAAGGCGGCACTCAATCTGGTGTATGTCTTCTAATTCATGATACATTATTATATTAATAAGTAAAAACTGAAGATTATGAATACATATAAGATTTTAAACAAGACACTTGGAGCCGTCACCCTCAGCATTCTGTTTAGCACTAACGCTATCGCTCAGGAACAGGCTGCCAAGGATATGAAAGTCCTCAACAAGGAAATCAAGAAGAAAGGCAATAAGGTGAACGTCTATATGGACCTCAATCTCGATGACGTGAAACTGGCAAGCAACAAGGGTCTCATCTTTACACCTATTTTATATAAGGGTGAGGATACGCTCAAACTCCCGGCTGTGGAGGTGATGGGTAACAAGAGATACATCTACTACCAGCGTACCAAAAAGACCGCTACCCAGAACCCGCTCATCGTTGCCAAGCGTGAAAACAAGGAGCCACAGACGCTCCGTTACGCTTACTCTACTCCTTACCAGGACTGGATGAAGAACTCCAACTTCGCCATCAGCAATGATGCATGCGGATGTAACCAGAAACTGCTGGCAGAAAACCTGCTCACCAACAATGGCGAGGCGCTCGTTACTCCTCAGCAGCTCTATCGGGCTTATCAGCAGCCAAAGGCGGAGGCAGTGAAGATCAGACAGGAAAACGGTTCGGCTAGACTCAACTTCCGCATCAACAAGTGGGATATCGTGAAGGATCTCGGTAACAATACCAATGAGTTGGCTACCATCAAGCAGACGCTCGACCTCGTGAAGAACGACCCTGATGTAACCATCACTTCCATTACCCTCCACGGTTATGCTTCTCCTGACGGCAGCTATGCCAACAACGACAAGCTTTCCCGCAACCGTACCCAGGCTCTCTACAACTACCTGCTGAAGATCTATCCTATCGACAAGAAGCTCTTCAAGGTAGAAGCTACCGCAGAGGATTGGGAAGGAACACTGGAGTACATCAAGAGTCACAACATCCCTCAGAAGGAAGCTGCTCTCAAGATCATCAACAGCGACTTGAGTCCTGACAAAAAGGAACAGATGCTCGCAGCCAAGGCAGGCGATGCATTCCGATTCCTCGTTGACAAGGTTTGGCCAGGCTTGCGCCGCACCGATTACACCATCGAGTACGACGTGAAGGCATTCAACCTCGAAGAGGCTCGCCGAGTAATCAATACTCGTCCGCAGAAGCTCTCTCTCCAGGAGATGTACATGGTGGCAAACAGTTATCCGAAGGGAAGTGCAGAATACAACAATGTATTCGATACAGCAGTCAAGATGTTCCCAGAAGACAAGCTCGCCAATCTGAATGCTGCCCTTGCAGCCATCGACAGAGGTGACAAGGTTAGCGCAGAGAAGTACCTGAAGAAGGCTGGCACCGGTGCCGAAGTAGATAATGCCCGTGGTTGCCTCGCCGTTCTCAATGAGGATTACGAAGCTGCCAAGCAGTACTTCCAGAAGGCTGTAGCCGGAGGATTGAAGGGTGCCCAGGAGAATCTCGACAAGATCAACAAGATCGTGGAGTAAGCTAAGCGCCCTGAAAGGGCAACAGCTCCTAGCCCAGGGCAACGCCCTGGGTAAACAAGCCGAAAGCAAAGCGCCCTGAACCAACGGTCACCGGCCGAAGGGAAAGGTAAAGGGCAAAAACTTCATAAACGCTTGATGTAATTTATATATAAGTAAAAGAATAAACAATAACAATAATATAAACTAAAAAATTTAATTTAAGAACAAGAAAAGAAAGAATAGTATTTGATTACCCCCGGGCGAAGCCAGTGATGAGGTCTGAGAGACCCGTCCATTTCGCAACTCAAACTAAAAAATTGTATAACACTTAATAAGTAAAAGATTATGAAGAAAATGAATTTGCTCGTTATGAGCTTGGTATCAGCAGCAGCGTTATCTTTCTCAAGCTGCAGTAGCAATGACGATTTGACAGGTGGTGGAACTCAGTCACAGGCTGACGGTGTCTATATGACATTGAGCATCGCAGGTTCTAACCAGGGTACAAGAACTGAAGGTACAGAAACCAATCCAGGTATTGAAGGTGAGTCTACAATTACTGAGGGAACATTGTATCTCTACAGTAACAAGACCAACAAATGCGTATTCCGCAAGGTTATCACTTCAGCAATGTTTGATGAAACTACTCCAAACAAGACAAAGCCTATCAAGATTTCTGTGAACACAGTTGACACAGAAGATAAGGATACATACACAGTGTACTTCATGGCTAACAAGACTGGCATCGATGATCCGTTGGCAGCTGATGCACCTTTCGCTATGTCAGATGAGGGTGGAGCTGACTATGGTCAAAATGGCAAGATTGTAATGTTCAACCAGAACGACAACGGCAGAAAAGCCAACCATAGTACCGTAAAGTTTACAGCTGAGAACAACGTATCAACAAATCCAGCTTCAGCAGGAACTGTTTATCTGGATCGTGTTGTTGCCCGTATCGATGAGCCTACAGTAGCTGCTACCAATATCACAGCTGCAGAAGCTAAGACTGAGAATGTTACTGCAACTATTGCTGGCATTGCATATGAGAAGTATGCTATCTCTAACGTGAATAAGAATTCATACATTGTACAGAAGTGGTCACCAGATTTCAGCACATTGAGTGTTAAGTGGGGAACTACAGAAACAACAAAGTACTTCCAGCCTACCTCATACTTCGGTGATGCCAAGGCTCCTGCAAATCTTGATAAATTCGGCACCGTAAAGTATAACTACGTATTCGAGAATACAACAACTGATGCATCAGAGGCTACAGCTCTTTACTTCCAGATCAAGGCTAACTTGACACCTGAAGCAGCAACAAATGCAGACTTTGCAGATGGTACATTCTATCGCTATGACAAGAAGCTCTATACCAGAATTGCTGATATCTTCTCAGATGCAGAGAAGGGTCTTGTTTCTAACCCATTCACAGAGTCTGGTACAACAACAGCCGCAGATGTAGTTGCAAGCATCAAGAACGCAGATGGTACTCTCATCCCTGAGGGCGAAGCTTTGAACAACTTCCGCAACAACAACAAGATTGAAGTTTTCCGTGCTGGTTCTATGTACTATTACTATCCTATCCAGGACAATACCTACAAGACAGCAACAACATTCTCTGTATTGCGTAACAGCATCTATCAGTTGAACGTAACCAAGATTAGCGAGGTTGGTAAGGATATTCCTAATGGTCCTACACCAGACGACAACAACCCTAACTACTACATGACAGTTAAGGTTCAGGTTAATCCTTGGATCCTCAACACAAAGGATATTGAGTTGAAGTAATCAGAAATTCAATTGGTAGGAAAAGATGAAAACGGGATGTACCCCATCCCCCGATCTCAAGATAATTCTTGAAACAACAATACGCTCAATCTCCCGGGGGCTACCCCGCCTCCGGGAGATTACAAAAACAAAAGATGATATTTGCCGCCAACAGATGGCGGGAACCCCTATCGTGCTGAATCAGCACCACTGAACAAGAAAACAAGGATGCCGGAGGCTACCCCACTTTTTACGCCCAAGGGCACACTACATAGAAGTATAAGTAAAAGAATTAATTAAATCCCAAAAGATATGAAACATTTCATCATCAAAAACGGTTGCAAAGTGGTTTGTATCTCAGCCATCGCACTCGCCTCGCTTTCATCATGCATGAAAGACGATCTGACGAATTGTCCTGCACATAAGGTGTCGCTCAAGTTCGATTATACATATAATGTTGAGAACGCGGATGCTTTCTCTGAAGAAGTAAGAAACCTCAACGTCTATGTTTTCGATAAAAACGGTAAATACTTCGATACCTATACACAGTCGGCAGACAAATTCGAAATAGGTCATCGCATGGACATCACAGACTTGCAGGAAGGAAAATACACCTTCGTCTGCCTTGCGCGTGACAAGAAACCTACAGGTAGCAGAGCCGAAGGTGACGACGAGATGGAGTTCAGCTTCACCCAACTCACACCAGGCGTTTCAACCATCACAGACCTGCAGGAGGAAATGGGAAAGAAAAACGGAGAAACTTCCATCAACAACAGAAAATTCACCGCTCTCTACACTGCCCAGACATCTCTCGACTTCAAGGGAAACAAGGACACCACCGGTGAACTCAGTCTGATGAAATGTACCAAGACCTACCGCATCGTGATGCTCCCGTTCGATAACAACCAGCCAGGATTCGTGGCAGAAAACTTCGACGTAAGAATCAAGGGTTCAGCTGCACTCCTCGACTACAAGGGCGACAAGCTCGTAGATGAAAACGGAGCGTTACAGAACAAGCCAATCACCTACATCCCTTACAACGAGGAACTGGTAGATAACAAAGACGGAACCACCGAGGTGGAAGGTGAGGAAATCAAGAAGGCGCTGGTTTACGACCTTTCTTCATCCAGAATGTTTGAAAGAAAGAACGACGTGAATAACAGCAACCCTGACAGCAAGGAATACGACGACAAGCGCATCGTCATCACCGACAAGCGCTCGGGAAAGGTCATCTTCAACCACTCCCTGCCTTGGTTCCTCGCACTCTGCGGAGAACGCATAGAAAAGGGATGGCCGGAACAGGAATACCTCGACCGACAGGACCATTACACCCTCGTGTTCTACGTTCCTAGTCCTGATACCGATTTCTATATGGACACTAAGATCAAGGTGAACGGATGGGTTCTCAATCTCAGAGATATAGAACTCTAAACTAAGCAAAAAAGCAGTGCTACCCACACTGACTAGTGAGAATGATTATTATTAAGTATAAGTAAAAGAATAAAACAATGAAACGCTATAACTCAACTTTGACCAAGATGACACGCCGGCTAGGCATGGCTATCACAGCCTTGCTCATGTTGAGCACAATGGCATCTTGCTCAGACCAGGACCCGCAGACTTCGTCTGCATTCGGTGAGGAAGCTTATCTTAACCTGAGCTTCTCTACCGCTACGAATACAACTACCCGAGCAGGCGGCTCTGAAAACCCCGGCAAAGACGAGACCCAGGCTAGCCCTGATAGCGAGAGCGACATCCACAACATCAAGGTATGGGTGTTCAAGACGGGAAGTGGCGATGATGCCCACCCTATCGCTGCCAAGGAAGATACGCCTCCTGCTGTTGACGGAAAACCTGTTAACAGCGAATATACATTAAGCTTGAAGTTCTTGCGCAAGATGAACAATGAAGATGTAACCAACATCGACCTCTACATCCTGGCAAACTCGGAAAGCACCAATGCCAACCTGAAAGGCAAGACGCTATATACCATCACCCGCAAGGACTTGAAGGAATTAACATTCACCAGTCCTTTCGGAATCAAGGATGACGGTAGCACAGAGACAGCAGCCGTTCCAGCAAACGGACTCCCTATCTCTCGAGCCATTACCAACATCGACGTAAACAGGTTTGCTGCACTCACAGAAGCCGATGCACAGAACAAGAGCATTACGATTCCTCTGGTTCGCGCCGTTTCCAAGCTTCACTTCTATTTCGCACGTAAGGCTGATGGCAATACTGAGAATGTGAAGGTGACCAAGATTGAAGTAGCAGGAAACACCATTCCTACCGCCAGCTACATTTTTCCTAACGAGGAAAAATATGATGAAGCAGATGCCAACAAGTCTGCAACAAGCAGCAAGTATGGCACTCCTGCTTACGTACCAACAGCCCTCCAACTGGCTGGTGTTGAAAATTCGGGGATCGCAGCAGTTGCAGACCCTACGGCATTCATCAAAAAGAGCAGCCAGACAGCTCAAGAATACCTGGATGCTTTCAAAGCCGCCGGTATCGCTTCTCATCATCTCAGCTATCTCCGTGAAACCAACAAATCTATCCCAGTGAAGATTACCTATCAGTTGGCTGAAGGAAGCATCGAGAAGACCCAGGAGATTTCAATCCCATCTGAAGGCACCGCCATCCGCAACCGAGAGCTCGTAGTTTACGGCTACTTCCTCCAGGGTGGAGCCCTCTGTCTCGACTGGAAGGTAATGCCTTGGAACGTGGTAACATCTGATATTGGCTGGAACAGTGCAAGCTGCCAGATGTTTGCCTGGACAACAGAAACACCGGGTGCAAAGACGGGAGACGTAGAAGGTCGATACTGCATGGTTAACAATCCAAGATATAAAGACGAGAACCATAATTCATTGTTGGAGGCATCTTCTGGAGCAGCCTACTACTTCAAGGTAGAGGGTCCAACCGGACTGGTTTGGAAAGCTCATCTCACCAACACGGATGATTTCGCTTTCAACTATGGCAAATCTATAGAGAACCAGACCACCTGCGTTTCTACAGGCATCGCCCGAAAAGATCCTTATCAGATCAAGGTAGAAGCCAAGAATCCTTGGACAACAGGAACCTCATGGACAGAGTTGACAAAATGGGCAACTGATAAAGGCAGCAATCCTGTATATACCGATCTCTACGTAACCGTATCGCTGGATGGAATCCATGAATACGAAGTGGAAATCAATCCAGATGGTGCCGGAGGTATGTATAAGAAGGGAAGAAAGTTTGCAGGAACCAATACCCGCATCCGTATCTTCCAGCTGCAGGCCATCAAGGATAAAGGCTACGATGAGCTCCAGAAAGAAAGTGGAAAGTATATTAATTATTTAGATAACTAAAGTAAGGAGGGCAAACAATGAAAGCAATATCAAAATACTTTGCGATGTGTGCAATCGCCCTCTTAGGGCTTGCAAACACATCTTGCATGAGCGATGATATAGAGAGTACTCCTTCGTGCGATTTCAAGGTGGTACTCGACTATAAAGTAGGAAGCTCAACTACAGAAACCCGGGCTGCTGTTACCCGTGCTGAAGAAGTTGGAAAGGCTGATCTCAACGAGAACCTGATTAATCGCCTCGACCTCTTCATTTTCAAACCAGATGGATCCCGCGTCAAGCAGGTTACATTCGATGGTACAGATGTACAAGGTAGTAGTCCTACTACAGAGTACAAGCACAAGGAGTTGACAGAGCTGACGCGTTCTGATCTTGACGGCAACAAGCTCTATTTGGTAGCCAACCTCAACAACTGGGGCAACATCAACAGCTTGAATGATTTAATGACTGCCACCATCAATCAGGCAGCATTCCAACACAACCAGAAGCAAGATGCTTTCGTGATGGATGCCAAGATGCTAGAGAAAGAAGTGACAGCAGGAAAGATTCACCTGAAGTTCCAGCTGAAGAGAGCGCTTGCTAAGATTCGCCTCAGCGTAAAAGATGCCAGCGGCAACCCAGTAGATCCTACAGCGTATGCCTGCCAACTGGTAAACTATGCAGCTGATGGTTCCATCATCGAAGAAGGCACCTGCGCCAACAACAAATTGGCAAAAGCCGCAGCAGTCGCTACTCCAGACCTAAAAGTAGATGGCAAGGCTGTGTTCTACTCATACGCCAACAGTTGGATTGACACAAGCAAGGATCCAAAGGCAGAAGAGCCAATCGATGTCAACAAGCAGACCTACATCCTGCTCAAGGCAAAATACAATGGCACGGATTACTTCTACAAGGTGCCGGTAAACAAGCGCCTCTACGAAAGTAACGATGCCGCAACAGCAGACGGCAAGCCTAATTGGGCAAACTACGAGCCTCTCTATCGCCTCGACCGCAACACCATCTACGACGTAACAGCCCAGGTGGACAGACAAGGTGGCGGTACTCCTGAGAATCCGGCTGAACTGAAAGTTGTGCCTACGGTATTGCCATGGGACGATGGAGCGAATTACAATTTCAATGATGCCATCTCTATCAAGACTACTATCGTGAAGAATGGCAGCAATGATAACAAGATTCGATTCATGAACGCCACTTACGGACCTAAGATCTCATTCGACGAGATGAATACCAACGGCAAGAGTTGGGTGCTTCAGACCGATAATCCTGACTATGGCTTCATCTATGAGTCTAAGGTTAAGCCAGACGGTTCTTACGACCTGGCAGATGTAATGAATGTCATCACAGGTACAAGTACTACTACTGGGGTTGCTCCTTTCTACGTAGTTCCTAAGTCGAAGCTAGACTATTCACAGCGCGAGAACTATATATGTCATGTATATATGATCGTCTATAGTCCTAACATGAAGGTGATCATCAATGCTCCTTCTACCGGCTCCGGCACAGCTATTACAGGAACACCTACGGATATGGAGTTTGAGCAAGATTTATAAATAAAGATATAAACAACTTTAAATGACAAACATCATGAAAACGTTGAATATATATAAGAAAACAACACTAGCACTGATGGCTCTCACCATGGGATTATCCCTTGTGGGTTGCGCAGAAGACTCTGAGCTCATCTATCAGGGAGCTCAGCAGTTGAGCGTGAAGCCTCAAATCCTTGACAGCAAGGTTTCGAGAGCAACCGCTTCTGACGCAAAGCTCAACGAGGAAAAGCTCATAAAATTCAACATCAAGATGTTTGGTGAGTATGATGAGTGCAAAGTAGATAAGACCTTCACCAGCGGCCTGCAAAGCGGCAAGGCGGAAGTGATTGCGAAAGATAACTGGAAAGTTGAAAAAGACCTGCAGGAAGGTAAAATATACAACGTGAAATCTGTGGCTAATGCTACAGGTACAGGCGATGTGCAAACCGACCTCGACATCTGGAAACCTTTCCATGCTACCAACAATGGCAACAAGACATTCCTGATGAGTAGCATCGAGAACTATAAGGTAACCAACGAACCTAACCAGACCATTCCAGTAAGCCTGACTCGTGCAGCTGCCAAGGTGATACTGAAAGTACATGTAAACGTGGAGGGCTATACAGCTGGCCAAGCTACATGGATGTTGAAGAACTACAACGCCAAGACTAAAATCTTTGGCAACAACACTGAGACTGATTTGCAGGATGGTAACGTGATGCTCGAAGCAGAGGGTGGCACCGGTGAATACACCATCACTACCTATAGCTACGCTATGCAGTGGGACGATGATACCAAGGCACCAGCCATTTACCTTCAGGTTCCTCTGACAACCCAGGTTGACGGTGTGGACAAGACGGAATTGAATCATTATAAGATTCCTGTTCGCGATCCTAAGGCAACAGATGCCAATGCCAAGACTTTGGCTCGCAACACCCTCTATAAGATTGATGCAACAATCAACAACAAGGGTGGAAGCTCTGAGATTGGCTACATCACCGAAGGTAAGCTAGTATATGATGTTCTCCCTTGGTCGGATGGCGAAACAACCAATATCGATGCCAACACATCCTATCTGATGGTTTCTCCGAAGGTGGTCTATATGAAGAATGTAGAAGATGATATAAGCGTGACTTATAAATCTTCCAGCCCGGTGACTATCGTTAGCAAAAAGGTGTACTACATTGATAACGAAGGAAATACTGAAGTGTATTCTGAGGGATACAAGGAGACTATCATCAAAAAAGAGAAAGTATGGGTTTCAGGTTTTTTGGGAATTGGAGGACATTACGAATATAGGGTGAAAGAAGAAATTCCATTCTATCCATACCCAACAAAAATGGAATTGCAGAATGAAAAGGATGGAGTAAATCTTGGTGGTAAGATCGCCATTAATTCTCCTATCCCGCAGAATCGCTTCTCCAAGTATATCGTCTTGACTCTTGAAAATGCTGAAGGTAAACAAGCAACAGTAAAATACAAGCAGTCACCTCTGATTGAAACCCAGAACTTCTTCGGAGACTATTCTTCTAGAAGTAAAGATGGATGGGCATATCGTACAGCTGCAGGTCAAAATGTCTATAACTCATATACTTATGATTATAATGGTGGATATCAAGCAAAATATTACGAGAATAGCTATATCCGTAGTTTTTATGACGACACTTCATTTGATAATTTGAAGAACAACCGTATGTACATCATACAAGTTTCAAGTACAAAAGATAGCAAATATAATATTGCTCATCCAAACATCGATAAATCTACAGGCTATACAAACGACGAAGTCGTATCCCCTGCATTTATGATTGCTTCACAGCTTGGAGCTGTAAGATCGGCAAATTTTAATCAATCCAGAGCAAAGACGCATTGTGAAACGTACCGGGAAGTAAAGAAGGAAAACGGCAAACAAGTAATATATGATGGTTGGCGTCTCCCAACAAAGACAGAGATACAATTCATTGTTGACTTCCAACAGGAATCATACAAGAATAACAAAGGTAAGACAAAACAGCCTATCAAGCCAGTTTTGGAAGGAGCAAATTATTATACGCTTAACAACGAGACGGTAGCTACCGGTGTTGAGTCTGGTGATGAAGTTTTCGTTCGTTGCGTTCGCGACCTCACCCCTGCACAGGTTGAAGAGTTAGATAAACAAATGAAGTAATAACATTTAAGGAAGTTACGAAATGAAAAAGATAAAGACATATATCGGAATAATGGCAGCGCTGTTAACAATGTTGACAGCCTGCTCCGACAGCATGGTGGACAATGGCGTTCCTTCCAAGAATGAGACAGGCACGTATCAAGCCCACTTCACCATCTCCGTTCCAAACTACTCGAAAGTAGAGAGCAGAGTAGCTAACTTCGCAACCGAAGGTATTGCAGGCGCAGCAGATATGCAGCTGCTGTGCTTCGACGAAGATGGTTATTTTCTGGGACTTGCCAAAGATCTAAAGATTGATGCAGTTGGAAAGAGCGATATCAATGATAAGGGTGGCTCTGAGAAAAAGAATATCACCGCCAACATACCAGCTGGTACCGCTCGTATCCACATCATGGCAAATGCAACAAACAGCAATACTGTAATAAGTGGCAGTAACCAGGCGATTGATTTCAGCAAGGCAGCTGAATGGATTGGAAGACATGAGAACAACCTCATGACCAGTTTCGAAAACAGAAACAACAATAACCAAGCTGACAAGATGGTTTATTGGGGTTATGTAAAGAAAGCTACTTCTGCAGAAATGGCAACCTTCCTCAATGGAGGTGCTGTTTCAGACAACATCATCCATCTGCTCCGCAACCGTGCAAAGATAGAGGTGAATTGGGAAGGAAATACCAGCAGTATCACCAATATCAGATATGCACTGGCCAATGTGAAGGAATATGGTACTGTGGCACCTTTCAACAGAGAAATGACAGTTCTGTCTTTCCCTGAAACCAACAAGTTGACCGATGCAGCAGCATGGAAGAAAGAATGCACCTACATTACTCCTTCTATGAATGAAGCAAGATGGCCGGCAGACGGTTCGTTCTCTGTAAAAGAGACTGAAATGTGGCCAAACAGTAGCAGCCTGCCTATGCAATATACATTTGAGCAGGAAAACTCTTTGGAAAAGCCGCTCAAGGTGATTATGGAGGTGACTTATACAGAGTCTGGCAAAGTTGAAAAGAAGTGGTTCCAGATCCTGCTCCAGAACGAGGGTGTTCAGATTCCAGTCAAGAGAAACCATCTCTACCGAATCAACATCCAGAGACTGGGCAAGAACCTGGGTTACAGCTCTGCAGAACTTGCATACAATGGTACTCCTGCCAACAACCCATGGATTACGGTAGAAGACATCATCCAGGAAATTTCTGATGGTACTTACACAATGAACATCGTGGAAGGTACTTACCAGATATTAACTGCAGAATCTGAAAACAAGATACAGGAAGCCAAATTCACCTACAAGGGTGATGCTACAATGAAAGCAGAGAACTTCGATGTATCCTGGACACAGAACGAGGGCTTCACCAATCCTGATGCAGGTAAGCTTCCTGTGCCTACGGTAGAATACAACGCTACTACGGGTGAGGGAGTCATCAAATATCAGGTGGGAAGCATCGGAAAGGATTTCAAGAAGGCAACCATCAAACTGGTAGATAAGAAGCATGGATTAACCCGTAACATCCATCTCTTCAGTATCACCGATGTGGACTTCAATTTCCAGTTTGCCAATTCTATGGGCAAGGCTGCTACAGCCACAGCAAATCTGACTTTGACAATTCCTGCCAACTATCCAAAGGAGTTGCTGCCAATAGAAATTGAGATTGCATCCAACGATGTAAACCCAATAGGCAGCGATGTAAAGGTAGCTTCTACAGCAGATGTTGATGGAGGCGCAGGTTGGAACTGCTGGTTTATCACCTCATACGAGAATGAAAGTGACATTGGTGTAAAACAGACCATCACCATGAAGAATGTACGTGCCGTAACGGGTACAGAAGGTAAATTCTTCATCAAGGCTAAGCACTACAATAGCAACCAGCCTAAGGAGATGAAGATCACCTACAAATAGTTAGCAAGCAAAATACAAAAGTTAAGAATCATATATCTGTAAGAGAGGAGGGAAGGAAGTTGGGAATACTTCCTCCCCCCTTGTTTTAGTTATTATAAGACATTATTATCATTTACTATTATACAAATTTGCGAAGACTAGACTAGACTGGTCGTTGGAATTTTAGTTGCCGAGGTGACTCACCTTCTAAGATTCCACGACTTTTTTTGTGCCCTGAAAATTCCACCCCCGCCAGCCGTCCCACACCCCCGCTAGGCGTCCCGACGGATTTGTAATCCGTCGTAAAAAAAGGTTCGACCTATCAAACCAGGGGATTTGTAATCCCCTAATCCATAACATATTACAATCTCCCTGCTGCGGATTGCAAATCCGCAGAACATAAATAGGTTAGGTCATTTTTTAACGACGGATTGCAAATCCGTCGGAACGCCTGACGGAGGATAGGAAGTTTTTCTTATATCGCCCACCAGCTGATATCCACTTGCACAACAGCTGTTGGGCGAGCGCATATCAGCTGTTATGCAAGCGCACAACAGCTGTTGTGCGGCTGAAGACATAGGCATCTCCGGCTTATACCGTTAATTCTTCCGGCAACAAGCAAAGGTTACTCCGAAGACTATTAACGTAAAAACGATGCAACAACGATAGTACTTTCAAGCAACAATGATAGTACTTTCAAGCAACGACGAAAGTATTTACAAGATACAAAGATGATTGCAATCAAAATGTGGGACATGTCCCACATTTTGGAACTAGTATAATTTTCATTAAAAAAGCAACCTAAAAGTTGCAACTAATCGATATTATTCATATCTTTGCATTATAAAAGCATTAAAGATATGAAGTTTGCTAGAATCATCCCTGGTTATGATCATCTCTGGGCAGTTAGAGATGAAAGTCAAAAAGCAGATGAGCTTACTCGTTTGTTTCAAAGGTGGAATAATGCCAATTATCTACTGGACTTCTTTCTAGCTAATCTTGAAGACTTACAAGGATTCTTCCATATTGAAAAAATAAGCGACGCTATTAAAGATACAATGGAAGATGCAGATGAGTTGGAAAGACTGATTCTGGAATTTCCATATACAGAACATCTAGACGAACTATTTCATCCATTAAGTCTTTCAGACAATAGAATGAGAGAATTAACTAGGGAAAAAGCAAGAAACTGGGATAGAAAGAAACATGCTAGCTGGCTTAGAATATACGCTATCAGAATAGAGCCTAATGTATATATTATCACAGGAGGTACTATTAAGCTAACAGCTAAGATGCAAGATAGAAAACATACCCAAATAGAACTTGACAAACTGAATATTTGCCGAGAATATTTAATACAGAACGGAGTGTTCGATCAAGATAGTTTTGTTGATTACATAAAGGAGGAATAAAATATGAAAGAGAAAACATTAAGATTCCTAGAGGCACATGAAAGCCATGAAGCCTCTTCATTTGTAGATGAAGCCAAGTGGAGACAGGAAAACAATGCTTGGATAAGATGGTCGCAGAGCATTGCCCTAAAAATTGTTGATTTCATGCAAGAGAACAATTTATCAAGGGCTGATATTGCTGAGCGGTTGGGATGTACGCCACAATACGTGAGTAAAATATTGTCAGGAAAGACTAACTTCTCGTTCAAAACCATTGCAGAAATTGAACGCCGACTTGGTATTTCATGTATGGAAAAAGCTTTTGCATAATGCTGGCTTGTAGCGCTTATTGCCTCACTATGGCACAACATTGCCCTTTACCAGGGCAATAATCTGCCATTGCCAGGCACAAAACGATACGTCGGGAGCTTTTTTTATAAAAGCACCACTCTTCTTTTTACTCTTCACTCTTCACCAAATCGGCTGAAACCCCGATAAACACTGGGGTTGCGAGAGGTGAAGAGTGACGCACCACTCTTCACCACTCTTCACCACTCTTCACCTGGATATTTTATTCATCGGATTACGCTGAGTTAACAGAACATTCTGGCTCCACGGATTACGCACGGATTTTAAACGGATGATCGACCTGTTCGGTCTATGAGATGACACAGATTTTCCGGGTGAAGAGTGGTGAAGAGTGGTGAAGAGTGGAGCACAGCTCTTCACACGCGCAAGTTACTAAGCTACAGATATTTATGCCATTTCCGTGAAGAGTGAAGAGTGTTTTTGAAGCTGTACGGTCAAAGTTTTTCGGGAAAAGTTTTGGAGATTAGGAGATAAAGTATTATCTTTGCCATCAGATTCAAAAACGAATAATCAAACTGAGTTATGATAGTAAGACCAAAGCGCATTTATCGCAAGCGCATACCATACGGCATGCAGAATTTTGAGGATGTCATCAAAGAGGATTGTTACTATGTGGACAAGACTCCTTTCATAGAGCAAATAGAAGAATCCAACAAGTATTTCTTCTTCATTCGCCCTCGCCGTTTCGGCAAGACACTTACCCTCTCCATGCTTGAGAATTACTATGACATCAACAAGAAAGACAAGTTTGAGGAAATCTTTGGCAAGCTTTACATCGGGCAGAATCCTACACCAGAGCATAATACATATCTCATCATCCGCCTCAATTTTGCCGAGGTGGCAGCAGGATTGGATGATTATAAGGATGGACTGGACAACCATTGTCGCCTTGTATTCAATTTCTTCTGTGACATCTATGCACATATTCTTCCTACTGGTACCAAGGAAGGATTACAACAGGAGCCTGATGCGGTATCCAAGTTGAGATTTCTTTGCCAGAAGTGCCAGGAGGTGGGAAAGAAGATTTATCTCTTCATCGATGAGTACGATAACTTCACCAACATGATTCTCGCCCATGAGGAGCATCTTATGAAGTATCGCAACCAGACCCACGGTGAGGGATACTTGCGCCAGTTCTTCAACACCATCAAGGGTGCGGCTGGCAATACTCTGGGCAAAGTGTTCGTCACGGGAGTAAGTCCTGTGACCATGGATGACCTGACCAGCGGATTCAACATCGGAACCAACTACTCCCTAAGCCCAAAATTCAATGAGATGACGGGCTTCACGGAAGAAGAAGTCAGAGAGATGCTGGATTATTACAGCAGCGTCCTGCCGTTCAATCACACCACCGATGAGCTGATCAAGGTGATGAAGCCATGGTACGACAACTATTGCTTTGCCGAGAAGAGATATGGCAAGACCACGATGTACAACTCCGTGATGGTGCTCAATTTCATTAGCAACTATATAGATAATGAGTACGACATCCCCGACTCCATGGTGGAGACCAACATCCGTATCGACTATGACAAGTTGCGAATGCTCATCCGCCACGACAAGGAGTTCGCCCACGATGCCAGCATCATCCAGCAGTTGGTGACCCAGGGATTCGTGATAGGCACGCTCAACGAGAACTTCCCTGCCGAGCGAATCAACGACCCAGACAACTTCCTCAGCCTGCTGTTCTATTTCGGCATGGTAACGATAGACGGAACTTATGATGGTGAGACCAAGTTCATCATCCCGAATGAGGTGGTGCGTGACCAGATGTACACCTACCTGCTCGACACCTACAAGGAGAATGACTTGGTATATGATAGATATAGCAAGGGTAAACTGGAGAGCAAACTGGCTTATCATGGAGAATACAAGCCATACTTTGAGTATATCGCCGACTGCCTGAAGAAGTACTCCTCACAGCGAGACAAGCAGAAGGGAGAGGCTTTCGTGCATGGCTTCACCTTGGCGATGACGAGCCAGAACAAGTTCTATCGCCCTATCTCTGAGCTGGACAATGACGGCGGCTATGCCGACATCTTCCTCTCTCCGCTCTGTGACATCTACAAGGACATGGTGGATTCATATATCATCGAGTTGAAATATTGCAAGAGCCAAACCACCGATGAGCAAATGAAAAAGCTCTTCGAGGAGGCTTCTGCTCAAATCTCCCGATATGCGGAAAGTGATATGGTCAGAGAGGCGGTAAAGACTACAAAGCTCCACAAGCTGGTGGTCATCTACCGCGGAGCGGAAATGGTGGCTTGCGAGGAGATATAATTACCGGAGAAGAATTACAGATTCAACAAATAATAAAATGATGAAATGATGAAAGCAAGACATATCTCTTATCTTATCGCATGCATGCTCATGATATGCTGCCTGAATACTCAGGCGCAGAATGCATTCCCCTACCCTGCGCTGCCTGATACGCTGCGCAGCGTAGAACAGCGCGCTACCTACCTCAGCGAGCACTACTGGGACAACTATCAGTTTGCTGATACTACCCAACTGAAAAACGAGGAGATTACAGAACAGGGATTCGTCAACTTCATCGATATCCTCACCCGTTTCAACGACGAGATTGCCCAGAAAGGCATCAGCGCCTTCACTGCCAAGGCTTACGCTCAGAAGCCTGCCAAGGAGAAATTCGAAAGCCTGATAGAGCATTATTTCGACGACCCACAGTCGCCGATGAGAAACGACAGGGTATATAGCTTCTTCCTGGCGGAAATGAAGAAGTCGCCTTACTTCGATGAAGCGGAAAAGGAACGCATCGACTTCAAGTGGAAGGCGGCACGGAAAAACCTGCCAGGTACGATGGCTACCAACCTCTCCTTCAAGCTGGAAGATGGAAAAATACATCAGTTGACTGACTATCAGAATGAAAAGGTGATACTCTACTTCTATGATCCGGAATGCGAGAATTGTCACAAGGTTACGGCGTGGCTGAAAAAACAGACCATTCCTGCTGAATACAGAATGCTCAGAATCATTGCGGACGATCAGATAAGTGCTATTTACAGCATCAAGGCGATGCCTACGATTTACTTATTAGACAAAGGCAACATCGTGGTTTTAAAGGACTGTACGCCGGAACTGCTCATCAGCGTAATCAATAACAATTAATAAAAAAAACTAGACTGGTCGTCTGAGCGACGCTCAACTTATTATCATTTACATTTACATTTACTATTATTCAATTACATTATTTAATCACACTTTATTATATTTTCTATTCTACCTATTTATATTGAATCATAATCGTAAGGTATTGTATTAATCATATACCCTATCTTATTTCGCCTTTGTAGAGTCGTAATGCATATTGAACTCCTCGCGAGTGTGGTCGTTTCTCTTCACTACGATCACATAGTCACCATCCTTAACTATTCCAACCTTCGCAACAAGTGTGAAATAACCATACTTACCAGACTTGCCGTAATCGCCTGTCTCGGTGATGATAATCTTGTTGCCAACTAACTGAGAGTCAAACTTGATATTTGTGCCCTCATCGAAGATTACATTCTTGTGAGTCAACTGCAACTGACCACCAGAAAGAACCTTGCATACCAGCTTCTCGTTGTTCTCACCATTGATGTTAGAGGTTTCATTTACCTCAGCACCGGTTGTCTGTGAATAACTGAGCAGTGAGAAGTTTGACTTTGTTGTAACGGTGTTGACACGTGTTGTTGTATCGCCCGTCAAATCATCGTCAGCCGCACTGCAGCTTACTAAACCCAATGCCATCATACAAGTGATGACCATTCCAAAAAACTTTTTCATATTTTATCATTTACTAATTGTTATTCAATCATTTAAACCTGGTCTCCTCTTACAAGCATCTGCGGGGTTGCAGCACTCTGGAAGACTTCCAAAATAACCTTTCGGCCTAAATCATCTTTTACAATATACAAATGATATACAAGAATATAAAATGTACTTCTTACATTTGTTCGGATGCAAAGTTAGAGAAAAAAGTAATACGCTCCAAACTTTTTAAGTTAAATAATGTAAAGATACAGAACGTTTTCGCACACAACGATTCTGTTACGTAACAAAATGATAGAAAATCGAAAGAAAGATGAAAGAAAAGGGCATTAAAAAAGCGGGAACCCCGAAGGATTCCCGCTATTATTTTGGGTTGATAAATCTCGAAAATTAGTCGAGGTTAGCCAACTTGTTGTCAGAATGAAGAACATCCTTGATCTTGT
>ERZ1035014.280-NODE-280-length-25936-cov-6.858352_pt1 | contig 25936 bp, 46 predicted proteins | sample MGYA00520620_ERZ1035014 | MGnify/ENA primary metagenome ERZ1035014 (study PRJEB33766, sample SAMN09781744) | gut metagenome | biome: gut microbiome | host: Homo sapiens | place: Madagascar | study: EMG produced TPA metagenomics assembly of the PRJNA485056 data set...
ATGCGGGATGACCGTATACGGCCCGCCTACGCTGGTTATCTTGTAAACATTATCGCGGTTGCTGTTCATGTATTGATAAAAGCCGTCGCGGTAGTCATCATCCACAACCACGCCACCAGTCCATTCACCCTGCCAGAAAAAGTCCTCTGGACCGAAGGTGATGCTGTCCGGAAGATCATCATTTACCTGCGCCGCCCATGCTTTCGGGGGCAACCACGGCACCGCCGAACCGTCCGACTGCCGCACCATAACTTTGTCCCCGTCTGGGGTGTAAGCAATATGCAGTGCGGCATTGTCGGTACTGTCTGGGCCATACTTTTTCAGTATTGCGCCGTGGTCGGTTATCAGGTCAACGCCGGACAGGATGTGCGGATACCAGTACGATAAGCCTGCGGTTTTCGAGTTGTAGAAGTTAAATACCGTTACCGTCTTGTCATACATCAGCCGCACACCGCCTTTTTAAACTTGTCCTGAAATGGTTTCACGCGAATGATGTTCCCCTTGCACTCATCCGGCACGGTGCCGTAAAAGATAATGCAGGAGGGTTCCAGACGCTTAACCATCTCGTTGTATCCATCAATAAGCATCTGCTTGTTCCGCTTGCTTTTCATGCAACCTACACTGCTGATAGCAACAACAGAGTTTTTCGGCTCACCGTCAAAACAGAAATCATATGACGGTGGGTAACTCCATGTGACTGTAGGAATCACACGCACGCCATTTTCCTGTAAATATGCGCCAATCCAGTGCTTGCGGAAGTGGTTAAACACCTGCACAGCTTTTGGAAAGTCTGCATATGGGGAAAAATCCGGAGTAAAAACATACTGGAACCGTTTCAGCTTCTCCAGATACGCGTCTGGATTCGTCCACAGGCGGTTAAACTGGTAATCGTCAACGAAGAAATGTACCGCTTTATCTTCCGGGTGCTTTTCTTTCAAAGCATAGTTCCATCCGATGAAGTCTGATATTTCATCAACGTCATACATTCCCTGTACCTCAGGGATGTCGTACTTTCCAACGCCGTCAAATATTCTTTTTTCGCAGTTTTCCCAGAACCTTGTCTGCCGGAACGGTATGTTTCCCATTACTTGCTCATCCTTTTTCAGTCTTGCTCATTCTTTTCCACAGCTCCGTGAGCTTTTCCCAGCCATACATAGCCACAAAGGCAACGATAAAGCCCGCCATGATAGCTGCTAAGATCATGTACCATAATATCTGCATCTGGATATACTGCATATACGCCACAAAGGCGGCTACAGTAATGCCGATGGACAGAACGAACACCAGCGCATCGGTCGGAATCTTGGATAAGACACCTACACCCTTAAATACCTGGGTAATAACCGACACGCAAAATGCCAGAATCCCGATCACTGCCAGAATCACGGTCATGTTTGCGAATAATGCTTCCATTACTCTTTCACCTCCTCATAAGTCTTTTCAAATATATCTGGCTTGCGCGGATAAAGTTCTCCGTTTACGCCCTGGATAACATAGTCTCCAACAGAAACATGATGTGTTCCCTCCAGCGTCTCGATATACAGCTCACATGGAGGTAAATCACAAGTTTCTGCACCGTAATACATAACGCCTTTCTTATAAGCTTCTTGCGCCCAAAACGGAACGTAAAATAAGCCGTTCCGGTCTTTCAGATCGCCATCATACTTAAATGCTTCAATGACAACAGGTTTTTTTCTAAACTTCATATTTGCGCTCCTACATAAAGAATCGGCTTTTACATCAATTCAAGTTCGCTGAACAACTTAAAAATTTTCGGCGACTGAATAGCAAACCAATCAACCATCTCTTCATTTGTAGCCCAGCTTTTAACGGCTCCAGAACTGGAATCAAGTCCAGACTCAGCAAGAAATGCATGGATGACTTCGTGTCGAACAACCTGCTTTTGATATCTTTCAAGGTCTGCTTTTGCCCCAGCCTGTCCTTGCGAAGATTTCATGTCACAAACTACAATTTCACGCACTGAGGAATCAGAATACCCGTCCATTTTTTCCAAGTTCGGATATTCTTTCTCGTTCCCAAACTTTACGCTCCATTCAGAGCCTAAGATATTAATCTTAAAATCCTGCATATAAAACTGGTATCCCTTCATCCGTCCTTACTCCCATCAGCAACGGCAAAACATCACTTTCAAGTAAAGCGTTCGTTTTCATCGCGTTTCCGGCGGCGGCATACACCGCACTCCATTCCTTTGCACTCGCTCCAATCTGCTGTGGAGTGGCATATGATCTGGATTCGCTGCCGGATGATACAGAGGTTACTATTCCAGTGGTCGTGCCGCCGCCCGGTAATGTGGTAGCTGTACCAGTTGCCGCCGCTATCGCATTCTGCTCCGCAATATCAATCTGATACAGGATATCTGCCGCAACACAGACGGCCTTTTTGATGCGCTTCTGTTGCCGCTCGTCTCCCGGCAGACCGTACGTCAGTCGATCAAAGGTCAGAATGTCGATAAAATCACTCGCCCGTTCAGCGAAGCGCATAAAATCAGATTCCGGCACGACATTGCCGAAAAATGTTTTTTTATAGAACTCATAGTCTGCATATGCCATGCCGGAACCCTCCTTACGCCTTTGCGGTCACTGTCGCATGTCCTGCGCTCAGTGCCTTGTAGGTGCTGTCACACTCAACTACCGTGATAACCTGCCCGGTTGCGGCTGTAACATCAGACTTTCCGTCCCATGCACTCCAGTTCTTCACGTTCTGGCCGTACTCTACGGTTGCCTGAGAGGACGCTACCTTGTATTTGTATACATTGCCCTCATTACCCTTTGCCGGGGTAACGGTCAGCTTAGTGGTTCCGGTATCGGTGCCTTCTGCGGAAGCCACAGTCAGATCACCAAGGGTTTCAGAGCCGCCGAAGCTGATAACGGAGATGCCGTCCAGGTACTCTGCAAACAGAACCATACCCATGATCGCAAAGGCTTCGGAGACTGCGGTGTGGTAGTTGCCCTGGGTGTGGAAACCGATCAGAGGGGTTTCGCCTGCCACGGTATAGACCAATCCGGCCTTTGCGAAGTCGGAATCGCTTGGGTCAACATAGTACAGCACGATGTTATCTACCGGGGTAGCAATGACCTTGCCGCGCGGAATCTCGCTCTCAGACAGCAGGAAGATGGTGTTGAATCCCATGAAGTCTTTTACATACTGGAAACCGAACTGATTCTGAACGGTGATGTTTGCCGCGCCGATGTATTCATACACATCCAGGCCGTTCACAAAGCCGACAATTCCGTTCGGGATAGATCTGTGCATCTGCTTGAACTTATCCTCAACGCGGCCTTTTGCCATAGCAAGAGCCATCTGGAAGGTACTCTCAGTAGATGTAAGGCTTCCGGTCTTAAGATAGGTGTAAAACCGTCCGGTAACATCGGTCTGGAGTTCAAAAAGGAACTCATCATCAGTCAGCTCCACAGCCACATCGTAGCCGTAAGTCTTGATAGCTTCGATAGACACCGCTTTTGCATACTTCTCCACGGTGATCTCTGCGTAACTCTTTTCCTTGACCTCAAACTTGGAGTACGGGATTTCCTCGCCCTCTCCAACAAGGCCACTTTCAAGCTTGCCCTGTGCGTACTTAGATTTAAGAGTAGACCCCGGGTCTTTCTTAATCATTCTCAGTACGCCAAGAATTTCACGCAGGTGCTCCCAGTTTCGCTCGAACCTGGTGACAAAATCCACTTCGCGTGCGCGAACCTGGATGTCTGCCTGCTTAGTAAGGTTATTTTTTGCCATAAAAAATCCTTTCTACCTATAGCTGTTAAAAGGTGTGTAGGTCAGCGGCCACGCTCAAAACGCATGGTCGGTAATTGGATCACTCAAACAGTGACATGTTGCTTGCTATGGCAGCCTGACGTTCTCCGGCATCCTTGATATTCATGATATCGGCTTTCGTCATTTTGCCCGGCGGAGTGTTCTTGCTGATACTGGTTGTAAACCGCGCCTGGTTCTGTACTGCCTGTTCCTGGTCTTCGTCAACAAAAGCTGACGCATCGTCTTTTTTCATCTGCTCAAGCAGATCGTTAAGGCCAAGAATCCTGCCGTCCTTAAGCTTAAGACCGGCACCCTTGATATCAGCCATAACCGCTTTTTTTGCCGATGTGGAAGAGAATTTAACATCTTCCAGTGCGGTTTTGAGAGCATCCGCAAAATCTCTTTCGTAGATTTTTGCGTTGAACTCCTTCTCTGCGTCCTCTGCTTTCTGTTTCCAGGTGGCAAGTTCGCCCTTGATGCTCTCCGGGTCGATTCCCTCAAAGTTCTTAAGGGTGGTCTCCGCGGTCTCTGCGCGTTCTTTCCAGGCATCACGCTCGCCTTCCACCTTTGTAAGAGTCTGGGTCACCTCACCGTTGTTCTTGTAGTACTTCGACAAAGCTCTTTTTACCTCTTCAACCTTGTCTTCCGGAACTTCAATTCCAAATGATCCAAGTGTTTCAATAAGTTTCTGCATATCTATCCTCCTGGCCGTGTTTATTGACCTGCCGCCGCAGGTATGGATTAAGCCCGATAGACCACGGGCGGGGTAACTGCGGTAGCCGGATTCGAACCGGCGTTATGAGAGTCAAAGTCTCATGCACTGGGCCGCTGTGCTATACCGCATTATGGACCGTCAGGGATTCGAACCCCGGACCACCCGGTTATGAGCCGGGCGCTCTCACCGCTGAGCTAACGGTCCTAAAACACCGGCTACATATTGCAACCGGTGTTTTGAGAAAGAAGTAGATGTGAAAAAGTCTTGCTGTATTGGCTAGGGGTGAACAGCAAGAACCCTCACGGCGGTCGTAAGCCGCCTTAACAGCCTATCAGCTATGAGGGGAAAGGAGGATTTTGCCAAAACAAAAATCCGTGCCATTGGTATGGCAAATGCGCACGCCGGAAATTTCATCCGCTTTTCAACCTCCGGGATAACCCGTTTATATTAAGGACGTGCGCAGGAGGTGTAAATTGGCTAGAAAAGATTCACAGGAGGGCAATCTTCGCTGCACTTATAATGTATCATTTATCAGTATGTGAGCTATCCACACGTTTATAACATATCTCTAAGTTTATCAACATACCGCTTCACAAGGTCACGTTCTTCACGGCACTCCGCGTCCTTTGACATGTCCCCGATCTCAGCAGTCAGCCCGTCCAAATGTTCCTCCAGGGCCGCAAGCATCTTGCGTTTGCAGTCTTCAGATTTGCCGGATCGGTAACTCTGTTTCTGGGCCATGTAATCATCGTAAGCATCCCGTCCGTCATTGCGGCTGTAATGCCCTCGCACGTAATGTTCGCCGCGGCGCATGTAAGAAGCTCCGCGGTCATAGTCCGGCATCATCCGGCCATCGGAAGAACTGTAGCGGCCCATGCTATCCCGTCCGCGGCGTTCGCTGTAGTCACCTACACCGTCACGCATCTGATCTAGTACAGTCATATAGTACTCGCTCTTCTTGTCCCAGTACTCCGTGTTTTTGATGTCCTTGTACATGTCAATCAGCTTAAAAGCGGTATCCAGATTGCTAACAGAAAGACCCTTTTCCGCAATCTTGCCGATCTCATCTTCAATGCGTGCACACAGATCTTTAACATCTCTCATCATCCCACCTCCTTACGCTACCCGTGTAACCACAAGATTTGCGTTTGCCACTGTTATAGCCTGGGTACTGGTGTTCTCCACTGCAACATTCAGGCAGCATCCGCTCGGCACATCAACAAAGATTCCGGCAGACACATTGTTAAACGCTTCCACGGCGGTCGGTGTGGATATCATCTGAGAGGATAAGACTGGTTCGCCGCCGATAGCAACAGCAAGAGAAATTGCTCCAGCCGTCCCTCCGGTCGGTACTGCGATATTTGCGGAAAAGTCCACAAAATAGCGGGCCTTGCACTGATTGGTTATCCCTCTGAGGGTAACTATGCCGCTGCCTTCCCGGTGCTGCACACATGTGGTCCCTTTTACAGCGGTGTTGGTGTATACTACGTTTCCATTCGCTGCCACTTCCTGAGCGGCAACAGCTACATATTCAGCCATATTGTTTTCTCCTTTTTCATATCGCAAAAAGGCAGGACTGAGCCTGCCGATTTGCGTAATACCGGCATTGCGCCGAACATCCAACCATTTTCCACATGTGGGAAATATGGTCAAAAGATACAGATATGAGGTTGTCAGCAGTTGCATCCAGTGTTACAGCCGTAGTACGCGTTCGGGTTCGGCACCTGGTAAGCCGGAATCGGTGCCGGATTGATCGCATTGATAAGCTGCTGGGTCTGCGATGCCATAGCGGTAGTAAGTAGTGCGCTCTGACGGTCCTGAGATGCAGCACGTCTGAGGTCATTGTTTTCAGCCTGGAGACTGGAAATCTTCTCATTGCACAGGTAATCCAGAATAGCTCTGGTTCCTGCGTTCTGGCTGTCGATAATGTCTCTGGTGTTGCTGTTCATGGTGTTCTGGAGTGCGCAGGTGTTCTGCGCCATGTTGTAGTTTACGCCCTGGATTGCTTCCCGGGTCTCGCAGCAACACTGAGCAAGCTGCGCCTGGAGTGCGTTAGTGTTCTGCATGTTGGCTACAGTGTCGGCGTTAATAGCCTGCTGGATGCCGAAGCCAGTCTGCATGACGTTTGTATTGATGCCGTTGAATCCGGTAAGCATACCGTTATTCATGGCATAGAAGCCATCACACAGGCCGCTGGACAGGCCGTCCAGTTTGCTGATAACCGCCTGGTTGTCAAACCCGCGCTGGATCGCAGAATCGGTGTATGCGCTTCCGGCTGCTCCACCTCCTCCGTTTCCCCAGCCATTGCCGTTGCCCCATCCGCAGAATGCGAAAAGAAAAAGTACAATGAGCCACCACGCGCCGTCTCCGCCAAACATACCGTCATTGTTTCGGCTGTTGGTTCCAGTAGCCGCCGCGATATCGGCTAAGCTGTAAGTTCCATCCATATTGATATCTCCTTTGATTTATTTACATTCCCGGCCGGGATAATGTACTATTTCATTCCGCGCATCATGCTTTGAAACTTCTGCGCCATTTGCTGAGCCTGGTTAAGCTGCGCCTGTGATATTCTGCCAGACTGCAACATCTTTTGTACCTCGGCTTTGGGATCTCCTTTAAAGTTTTGCTTAAACTGCGCAAACTGCTGCATCATCTGCATGGGGCCGTTGCCGCCCATCGGCATGCCACCGCCGAACATTTGAAATAATGGGTTACTCATCTGCTGCCGCACCTCCCTTTGATCTCCGGCTCTCTGGTTTGGCAGTAGAGCCGCCGCTTGATGGAAACGAATTTATCCTGTCAAGAATCTCATTGTATTTGTCAAAAAGGTCCTGGTACTCTTTGCGGGTAACATACATATCATTCATGACAGCTTCCGGCTGCTTCTGTGGCATTCTGCCGTTTATTTCGTGGTACTCAAACACGCGTAAAGGTTGCGGCATGCCGGATACATCCGTTGACTTGATGTAAAACCGCTCCGCTTCGCTGTCCATCAGCAACACGCATGATCCGGGAGCAACAAGGTAGGACTTTGCACCGGTCTCGCCCTGCACCCAGAGTATTCCTTGGTTATTTGTCGGTGCCATCGGCTGCGGGACTGGCTGATATTGGTTCATCTGCGCCATACGATCCTGATACGGCTGGTATGGCTGATACATGTTAGGATATGCTGCCATGTTCGATTTCCTCCAATTCTTAAGATCAAAATATCGTGGTAATCGGTTCTTATAGGTATCTCTACCTAATAGTCATCGGAAAACATCTGCTCCATGCTTATATAGTCTCAGATTTTGACGGAAGAAAACAGGTCATAAAAGTTTAAAAAAAGTTCTACTTTTCCTTTACATACTTACACAAGTATGTTAAAATAAAGATATCAATCAAGCAGGAGGAAACGGGAATGAAATACGATTTATCAGCTATTATGAAAAAAGCATGGCAGTTAGTCAAACGATTCGGCTTCACCATTTCCTCTGCACTAAAGAAATCTTGGAGGGATGCAAAGACGAACTATATCGCGGTAAAAGAATGGTTTTTTGACAAAGAACAGGAAAAAGCAGAAAAATATAATGTTTTTATGGATTTTGCAAGAAATGAGGATGGGACGCAAAAGATAGATAACGGATATATTTTTGCAAAAGTCGAAGAAATTATGAAAGAATCCGAAAAAGCAATCCAGGTAAGAGTATCTACAGGAGAAGTCGTTGGGTCTTATAAGGGCTGGATTTGCTGGATTCCAAAATCATTAATCAAATAGGAGGAGCATTCATGGAACGATATGAATTTACAGGAACAGGCGAGCTTACCGAAAAAGCTTTTGAGGTTTACAGCAATAGCGACATTGTTTTTTATACAGAAGACGGCGAGTTTTACGCTGGAATGAATAAAAAGGAACAGCCTTTTCATGTTGGTAACATTGCGGATGTTATCGAGTTTCTGGAGGCTCTCGCATGATAAGCCCGGGCGATAAATTCGGCAAATGGACTGTACTGAGCGATTCTGACAAAACTGATTCTAGCAACAACAAGTACTACACTTGTAAGTGCGAGTGCGGTACTGTAAGAGATATTGCTGGCCACAAGTTAAGAACTGGCCGCACGAAATCGTGCGGCTGCAATAGAAGCATTGATATGACGGGCCAAAGGACCGGACGACTAACCTTTATTAAAAGAGTAGGCAAAGACGAGAAAGGCCGTTTTATCTGGGAGTGCAAATGTGAATGTGGAGAAACTTGCCAGCGCACTATTGGCAAAGCAAAAACAGTTGGGTCATGTGGCAAACATACTGCTGAGGTTGCCAAGATTACGCTCGACGAAAACCGGAAAAAACAGAACTATATAGACGGTACATTGGCAGAAGAATTGACAGCGCAGTTGTCTAAAAACAACACATCTGGTTTTAAAGGGGTTTACTGGAACAAGGAAAAAGGTAAATGGGTAGCGCAGATTACTTTCAGACGAAAAAACTATAATCTGGGCCGGTACGATAATATTGAAGATGCAGTGGCAGCGAGGAAAGCTGCGGAAGAGCGGTTCTTCAAGCCGATACTGGAAAAAGTTAAGGAGGGAAAGAATGGGCAAAACATCAGCGGAGGTCAAGAATAGGTACAACCAGAAAGCCTATGACCGAATTAGCCTTGTTTTAAAAAAGGGCGAAAAAGAGCGAATAAAAGAAGTAGCTGAGTCACTTGGCTATTCGTCAATAAACAGCTTTATAACAGCAGCAGTCAACGATTTTGAAAAAAGAATTGGCCAAAGCAAAGAAAAGAGCCATTGATACAGGCTCTTTTCTTTTAGCTTTCTCCACATATGCGAATAATCTTTGAATTTACCCGGCGGCTGATTCGCTTCGCAGTAGATAGGCTCACATTCATGTTTTCTGCGCAGATCTCCATTGGTACACCTGCGGCCCGGTATTCAAATAAAGTTCGTTCTTCTTGTGTAAAATTCGCAAGTTGCCGGAAGCTGTTCAGCTCAGGCACTGTAAAATCATACACTTTCAAGATGAGATCTATCACACCTCGCTTTCTCTTGGCTCATATGGCAGAGCCAAACATCTGTTATAAAGATCCTCGCCGGTTCCATTTCCCCCAAGTGCCTTGTATGGCTTAAACATATACTCAAGATTGTCTCTATCTTCCAGTGTGCAGTATTTGCGTTTTAAATAAAAGGTGCAGGCCTGATAAAGTCGGTCATGGAGGAGCGCCAAAACTCCCTCATTGATTGCATTTGTTCGGGTGCGTTCTGATTTTAATTGTTTAGACAATTTATGATATGCCCCAGAAAGCAGAACTGATATAAGGCCAAACAGCCATGATACCCAGTGTGCAGTCACGTAGTTTATAATCACTTCCATAGTGTTTATCTCCTAAAGTATTAATTTTTCGCCCAGTAATACACAGGTATCTCGCCGCCGCTGTCCCAGGTGTCAAATATGTGCCCGTCCTGCACACAAACAACATGGCCGTCAATGCATAATATGTAAGTCCCATGCGGATGCTCACAGCAAAAATCAAACACTGTATAGATGCTCTGGCTATGATCATCTATCAGATGCCGCTGATACCCCTTATCTTTGAGGTACGCGCCCCACACATAGTTTGCGCTTGGCATATCCGACAGCATGCAGGCCTTTACCATGATGCCGGAGAAAACCGTCTCCCAGTCCTGCCCTGTTGCCTTGCAGATAGCCCTAATAACGCAGTCACCGACCCGTTTTCCGGCGGGGTTGGGGTTATAATACTCCCATTCAACATCGTACATGGTCATCACCCTTTCAAATGCTCATAACGTTTTGCAGCTCCCCGCGCCTTTGCTGCCTGTTCACGGCCCCATTTTGCGATTTTGAGCCGGTCCGCAAGCGGGCGCAGATCATTTGTCTTGCAATACTCATTGTACGCCTTGTTCTGCTTCTGAAGCAAATAGGACTTTCTGTCCAGCTCGGCTTGCAGTTCCAGACGCAGCGCATCATCCTTGCAATTATCAACGGCAGTCTGCAACGCCATGACCTCTTGCTTTGTCTTGCGAATCCGGCGCTCCAGGGCACGCTGCCGCTGCTCCAGCTTCTCCATGCGCACATTGTCGGCGGTCTCTATGTCCTTATACGGGTTATTGATTCCGTCACCGGGTCCAAAGCTGTGCCGACAGTTCCAACCACCCAGACCCTCGCCCGTGCCGTACCCGGTCACGGAAAATGGAGGGAATCGCTTATTTTTCCCTGTCCGGCTGTAAAACTGCCCCTGCCACCACAGATGATTGCCCGGATTCGCCCCGCCGTCTCCAGTTCTGGCTCCGATGTGTGCAGATACAAGGATAATGTCCCACTCCTGTTCTTTCATCCGCTGCATGGATATGTCGCCGGAAGCCTGAGATATCCCGGTGCGCACCGCACGCGCTGTTGCCGTCTCAATGGTGTCTCTATGCCCCGTTGGATACCGGACTATAACACCATTCTGCGCAACCGTATCAACAGCTTCTCTGACGGCCTGTGTGTACGATACAGCCCCACTTATGACCTTATGGTACGCATTGTCGCACTCACTGATAAATAGGCTCTGAGCGGCATCTGCGGTGGTCCTGGTCACGTTTGACCACTCGCCCATAGTAGCCTCGTAGTCCCTTTGCAGTATCCTTACCAGCGCCGGAGACTGTTCTAGGGCTTCCGTGGTGATTCCGGCAGCTTCATATACAGCCTTATCGTAAGCCATAGCCTTTACTCCGGCTTCTTCCATTGCGGCGGCTACCTCTTCGCGCTGTAACTTTGTGCAGCGGGCTATCTCCTGCGTGATATCCTGCAACATATACCCGGCATCCTGTAGTATCTGGATGCGCCATCGGTCGGATGATGTAAGTATATACTTCTCCCCGCGCCCCAATCGGATCATGATAGCTTCGATGATTCGGGCAATAATATAGCTATGCAGCGAAGATGCTATATCCTCGCTGCCCTCTGCAACACGTTTGAGATACTCCGGTGTCAACATAATATCACCTACTCAACATACCAGATTTCCATGCTTCCGTTTTCGCGGCTGTGCCAACAAGCGCCCTCCAGCACACCACCGGCGGTCTCATCAAGATAATACCAATCCCCTTTGTTGTCTGCCGGGTCTACTGTATACCCGTCCCACCTGTGCCAGCCGGTCAGCATGTAACCATCAGCTCCAAATAAATACCAGTGGTGGTTGATAAGCTCCCAACGGTTTTTCACAGCTTCGCCGCCGTAGAAATACATATACTTACCGTCAGATTTGTGCCAACCGTTTAAAAGCGTTCCAATTCCCGCGTTTTTGCCGGTTGCCAGATTTACCGCCACATGGTGCCCTTCCAGCAGCAGCACATCACCCGGTCGCAAATATGAGTCCCCGTTGAGATACTCTTTATCCGTATATGCGTTAAATCCTGCTTTTACAAGAGCCGCACGGAGGTTGCCCGTGTAACTGTAAATGCTCACCGACTGGAGCTTTTTATCCTGCATCAGATACCCAACCGCCTTTACGATAGCCGCAACACCAGAGCTGCAATCAGCCTCGCAGTCAACCGATATCTTTCCCGGGTCATAACCGGCGGCTTTAAGCTGCTGCCAGAATGTATAACGATCTCCCTGGTCATATCCAACATGGTCGTTCTTTGCCGCCGCTTCCGCAAGTTCTGCAATCTTTCTTCCGATCGCCGCGTTTGGGTGGCGCAGCATAACACCCCACGGTCGGCTATACCACGGGATCAACGCCCATTCGCTTCCTGTCTGGTCTCCCGCTTTCCCTCCAGAATACTTGCCACGCTCATCATGTCCACAGTTACTTATCATCGCTACGCCTCCTATTCTTCCGCAAACAGCCGCTTTTCGTCCGGTTGTGCTTCATCTACCATTGCCTTTGCATCCTCCTCGGTCATGCCCTCAAATTTTACAAAATAAAACCACGCCGGGACCTTGCCTTGCGTAACATACTGCCACCAGCGGCTACGGTCCGCTTCCCGGTCATACAAGATGTCACCAAAGTCATATGTAACCTCATAAGGCCCTACAGGTGACAGGTTGTAAAGGTCTGCGTATACGTTAAGTGCGTATATGGTGGCATCAAGGCACGCTTCCAACTGATCGCGTACATCCTTGATAAACTGGACGGTGCGCTGTTGGTCAGCTTCCACGCCTGTAGCCGTCTGGATGCCGGAAGACTCATTAAATACAAAGTACCCATTTGCAAATCCGGCCTTGTATCCTATCTGGCTTAACAGGTTGTTGATGCCCTTGATTCTAACCTCGGTATTAAGCTGTGGGTTAATCTCCTGGTAAAACTCCTTTGTATCGTTGCCGAATACATTTTTAACGTAGTGCGGAAGACCAACCGCGTCCGCCGGGCCACGGTGTTTTATCTTCTGCCCACTCTCATACATCAGCCTATCATCTGCCAGTATGATCTTCTGGCTGTCAAATATCTCTCCCGCATTCCGGCTGTATGCTATATCAAGGTCTTTCAGTTCTTCCACAGCTTCGCGGAATATCGGCAGCCCAAGGGGAGAAGATATATCTACGTTGTTTGCCTGCGGCGTGCGGAAGATGCCAAACATCGGCTTGTCCAGCGGCTCACCGGACGCTTTAAGAATCTGCGGCGTGTCTTCCAACATATCCGCCCATTTGGTCTGCGTCAGCGGCACCGGGTCACCCAAGCTCTCCGCAGACTTAGAAACGTATGCCCGGTTACTCACATAGTATGGGTAGAACTTCACGCCATCCTGTACAGTCTCCACAAACCTGTGATACTCCAGACGGGTGTACCATTTCTTCCCGGACTGATAGCTGTCCTTGAAGATGATGCCGCGCACATCCAGGTTGTCGTAGTCCACAAGCAGCACGTCCGCCGGGGTGAATACATCCAGGCTTGTGCCGTTTGGCTTTAAAAACACGGTACCGTATGCGCATCCGTACTCCACCCAGTCGCGGAGTTTTGAATAAACAAGATCTATCTGCTGTTGCAACCACGTTGCACGGGTGCTGCCCTCCAGATGTATTCCGATACCCAGTGTTGCCAGGCGGGCAGTTTCGGAACAAAGAGCTTTCGCAAAGTTGATGGTCTTAATACCCTCATCATCGTCCAACCACTCCGGCTGACCGTGGTATATCTTCGCACACTGATCTATTGCTTTTTCCATGTCTGGAGATACGATAGATTCCACATTAAAGTCATTCTCTGCCTGCCGTTTAAATATCATGCTAAACCACCTTTTTATCGTTGATAAGATTCCCATTATGCACTATTCCCCCGTCTCTCCCACAGCGATTCCGTAGCGTAACGGGTCGCGTCAATTAAGTGATTGTCCCGGTCTGGATATCCGCTTATGATATTGCCGTCCTTGTCCCGGTCGTACTCGTATTTCTTAAATTCTTTGCAGGCTTCTGGTGTTCGGTTCGGGTCCATAACCAGCTTCTTACCCTGTAACCACTTCATAGAGTATTCAACGCTCCCAGGGCCTTTCTTCGCCGCTCTGGCTGGCAAACCATCATCTCTGTAATCTGTCACAGATTTAGGCTCTGCGCTGTCGCAAGTTATAACATAGTCATCATATCCGCGCCGTTTTATCTCCGCAGATGTCCAACTGTTTTTCTTTTTGTTCTCGCGAATTTCGTCAATGAAGAATATAGTTTCACGCGCTGAATCGTAATATATGCGCACGAACGCATACGGGTCTGGATACCATCCCCAGTCAACGCCCTGATAGATTCGGTCCATCTGGCTGATTTCTTCATCTGTTATAGTCCGCTCCTCGATAAACTCAAAGACATTTCCACCGTTTCCGTTGGCTTCGCCCATGTACTCGTTTTCGTAGGCAGCAGGATTGACCTCTTTCAGATGCTCCGCGTCATTGATAAACTGTTCACCCAGCCAGTCAGCCGGGACATCCTTGTATGTGCTTCGGACCACTCGCGCCGCATCGTCTTTGAACTCTGCTTCTGTGGTGTACTCGTTCGCCCAGTTGTTTTTACTGCGCGGAGGGTTGAATGATTTAAACCTGTATGCCTTATCACCGCCACGGATAGCTGACTGCTGTATATTTCTGACCTCTTCCGGCCCGGCGAACTGATCCAGCTCCTCAAACCACACGATGCCTATATAACCAAACTCCGGCTTGATGGACTTAATCTTAAGAGGATCGTCAGCACCACGGAAGTATATCTTCTGGCCTGTCGCCTTGTAGGTTATCTCAAACGGCGAGGTCTTGAACTTAAATTCTTCCTCCAGACCCATCTTCGATATAGCCCACTTAATCTGCGCATAGACGGAGTCTTTTATAGTGTTGCCGACTTTACGCAGCACCAGGGCGTGCATATCTGAGTGGTTTTTCAGCAGCTCGACTATAATGCACGAAATCCCGGAAGACTTCGTGCTACCGCGTCCACCGGGTAAAACATATTCTGTGTGCATTCCGCGCCGGATGTCCCGCACCATTGGGTGAAACACATCGGCTATGATATCAAGGTCAAGATGATACTCTCCCGCCGCTCTGGCGGCTTCCGCTGCCTTCTGCTGCGCTTCTTTCTGCTCCTTGATGGTGATTGCCTTTTCAAGGTCAGACATGGCCTTAAGCTGTTCTGAAAAAGCCGGAGTGAACCCGAAGGAGTCCTTCGCTTCGCCCCTCGCTATCATGGCCCGTCGCTTCTGGATATCAGCAAGGGACATTGTGTCGGTGCCGTTGCGCCTGTCAAGTTCTGCCTGCTTGTCCGCTATATAGGCCGAAACATCAGCATTCTTCAACAGTCTGCATCCTTCCTGTTCTGGCTTCTTATATCCAGCCTTCCTCGCCGCATCAGTCGCATTCCCGCCGTTTTCTATGAAGTTTTTCGCGAACGCTTCCCGCTTCGGCGTAAGCTCGGCCATCTACTCACCATCCTGTCATTACTGCCAGTCTGCCAGTGTTTCCCACATCTCCTTTAAGGTTATGACTACATCTACCTGTGATGCCGTTCGGATAATCTCATAGTCCTTTGTTTTCCACTTACCTTTCACATATTGTAGTGTAGGTGTGCTCACACTGTACATGGTTATCATCCGGTTCTGATCCGCACTGTAAAACTGGCTTGTTCCTATCTTTGTTACAAACTGCTTTGTGAGCAATGCTCTTTGCAGTTTTCTTTGTATCTGGTTAAGGTTCATATACTATCACCCTATTTTCATTGTATTAAATATAGAAAAGAGGTGAGTCACCTAAAAATCGTTGATTCACCTCTGCGAATTTAATTATATATTCAAATGTTAAAGCTATTCAACTTGCTGTTCTGCATCTCTTGCCTTTAACGCTTCCTCCTGGGTTAAGAAAAAGCTTTCTCCAATATCCGATACAGGAGTTGACCACTCTGTCCCCTCTCCGCAAAGCTGCATATACCACCCCTCTTCCGGGTAATCCTCTTCATAGTCTTCCTCATCTTCTCCCATCATTCTACCGATACGGTACCCCATAACACGAAACAGCTTGTATGGTTCATCTTTTGACCAAAGTACACCGCCAATTCTTACAGGCATTTCAAATGTTCTCTTGACCATCTTAATTAATCCTCCTTATGTTCTTCAACATCCCAATCCAGTTTCTGCCCGCACGCCCAACAGAAAGAATACTTACCGCCTATCGTTGCTCCTCCAGTGTCGATAAACTGAACCTCGCTCTGATCGGCTTCGCATACCGGACAGAGCCAGGGTGTTCCATAACTCTGTTTCCGGTATAAGACCTTCTGCGGCTTGTCCCGGGCTTCCAACTGCGCTATAATATGATCTTTCTCACATTCACTGCATCTCTCGTGTGCATTTCCAAATGATGCAGTACCAATTCTGCATCTACAGTATGCCAGTCTCTTGCGGTACTTCTGGCAGTTATGGCGGCTGCTTAAATATTGGCAGTCTGATTCGCAATATCTCATCTTTTCACCTACTTTATAGTTTTTAAAATCTCAATCTAGAACACTGAGTTAAGCCAGAGCCATGCAGCGGTAAGTACAAATGTTATACCTATACCTGCACATACGCATATTACTTTCATCATAAAACCACCGCCTTAATTCTTCCCGCTCCGCAACATGCAGAACAACAACTCTGTCATTGATTTTTCCCGTAGTCCTTCAAAGCACTTTATCATCGTTGACAGTTTCCATGTGCACTTTGTTTCAAGCGGTGTAGGTTCATTCATTTCCTCAAACGGATCGGCTCCGTCCGGCATGGCTACCAGGATACCATAGTTGCCTTTTCTGCCATTCAGCTTATTGATATGCTCGTTCAAGGCTCCGCTTCGGTAGTCCGGCAGAATATCTTTGTATCCCTGCATCGTGATCACTATGTAATTCTTCTCGCCGATAAAATTCAATCCATTCCCGGAAAAAACATCTTCCTTGCAGCTTTTAATCTCATAGCAGACAAATATTCCCTTTTCGATGGCTGATACCGTTGTCTGTCCCGGCGGCATAAACTGCATAAAATCCACACGCTTTGATAATTCGCTTCGTGTCGGGTCAATGCTCACCTCTCTGGCCCAGTATTTACCCATGCCGCTGAATTTTTCGCTTATAAGCAAATCACTTAAAAACTTCGTTGTCTCTTTTCTGTTCATTTGCTCTTCCAAACTCCTCCAAGCATCTTTTCATAGCTCCCATGACAATGCCGCGAATCTGGTTGTGCTCATCACGGGTAAGGATACATCCGTTTGTGATATCACGGATGAGTTCCAGAAGTTTCCGGCATTCCACTATTGTTATTGTGTTTTCTTCCATACGTCCTCCTTATGCAAAGCGCAGCTGACCGCCTGCATCCTCTGCCAGCCTATCATATCTGCAATTCGGCAAGCGTTTTGCAACGCACATTTCTATGAGGTTAGCTCTTACCAATGCCGTAGGAATTGGTGGGCAAACAGCGTTGCCGCAGCGCCGTACTTGTTCACTTCTCGGATATGTTTTTCCATCACAATCCCGATCGATGATGTAGTCTTCCGGGAATCCCTGGCATCCATACAGCTCTTTAGGTTCAAGCATTCGTAAACCAATATCAACAATCTGATATTCCGTACCATATATAGTTACCAGACCGAAACGGTCCTGCGCTGTTACGGTATCCAACGGATCTTTAATGCTTTGTCCAGTGCCGGATCCATAATATTTCGTCAAAAAGGCTCTAACTTCTCCAAAATGTCCATCTCCGGCAGTGATCGTGTGAAGTGGGTCGCGAATGTCCTGTCCAGTGCCGCTTTTATAAAATTTGCTGATGAAGGATGTCACCAGACCATATCGGTTCGATCCGTCCACCGTCATAATCGGCGCTTCAATCCCCTGTCCGCGGACCTCATCCTTTGCGGTTTCGGAATGATACTGGATCAGCAGTGGAGCACATAAATAGTGTTTTCCACTTCCAACAATAGTTGGCAATGGTTTTTCTATATCATGGATTCTCGGCGACTGCCCCTTTCTCTCTCCATATCCTATCGGTACTATAAATGGCTCTGGATTGTATAAAACAAACTTTTTTACGCCACGTGCAATACGATCCATCGTTTTCTTTGCGAGCGGTCTTACCGCCCGGATACCGTATTTCTCTTTGATTTCTTCCGATGTGTCGAAGATAGACGGACACGGAAGCGAAAAGTCCAACTGTGTATATGCTCCAACATACGGCTTAAGCAATCCATGTTTCACTTCCGCGCTGTCTGCCGGTCCGTGCGTAGGTTCTGGCCATACAATCGGCTTGCCATCACATCTCGCGATCATGAAGAAACGCTTTCTCATTGTCGGCGCTCCATAATCCGCCGCTACAAGTTCCCGGAACTGTATTTCGTATCCAAGATCTGTCAGTTGCTGCACAAACTTCTCAAAAGTCTTTCCCTGTTTGTCTTTGATTGGATGCTTCCGGCGGTTAAGTGGACCCCAGGTTTTAAACTCCTCTACGTTCTCCAACATGATTACACGCGGTCGTACCAGACCGGCCCATCTACACGCCACCCATGCAAGTCCAACCGGATGCCCTTTGCACACCTTTACCGGATCAACCTGCCAAACATCCTCGCAGTAATGCTCTGTGTACGGATGATTTGCTTTATGCATCTTAATTGCTTCTGGATCATGATTGATGGCAATGTCGACACAGCAACCAGTTGCATCCTCTATGCCAGTGCTAGCCCCTCCACCGCCTGCAAAATTATCTACTATCAGTTCGCCGTTAATCATGGCATTACCCTCGTAATCTTTGTATAATTTCTCATTTTTTCAAAGGAGACCGCATATGCATCACTCTGGCCAGAGTCTCGGCTCCTTTCTTAAATTTGTACCATTTCTCGGACATTTCTCAGCGTCTCCGGTGTAGACTGCGCATAATACATACTTGTCACCGCCGGACTGGCATGCCCAAGAATTTCCTGTATGATACCAATGTCCACTTTCCTATTTTTTAAATTCATTCCTAACGTCTTGCGCATCTTGTGCGGGTATACGGCGCTTTTCACATCCGCCCGCGCTCCAACATTTTTAATGATCGCGCGGAATCCGCACACGCTCATCTGGTTGTATGGCTTTCTGGACTGAGGGAACATGAACGGGCTGGCATCCGTCCGGCTTTCCAGATACATACCGTAGTAGTACCGTGCATCATCATCCAGATACAGTGTGCGATATCTGCCGCCTTTTTCGCCCTCTATCAGAATGTCTCCGGTATCAAGATTGACCTGTTCAATTCTGATCTCAGAAATCTCACCTACACGCGCACCGGTGCTGCGGAACACTTCAATGATGGCCCGTTCCCGAATATTTTTACACGCATCTCGCATGTGAATGATCTCAGCCCGGCTGAAATAATCTATAGGTTTAAGCGCAACCTTTTTCGGTTCCGTTGCTTCCACCGGATTCTCGCCAATAATCTTTGCTTTCCGCATCCAGGTGTAAAATGCAGACAGGAAGCGGCGCTCATTGTTGTATGTGGTGTTTTGCACTCTAGGCCCTTTTGTACCAGGCCGCTTTTCGTACTGCGCGAGATACCACTCAACGTCAAATGTGTCGGCCTTGTCCAGCGGTTTACCGATCATCTCTGCAAAATGTTTCACCGCTCTCACATACCCGTCCAGTGTTGCGGGCTTAAGAGCGCGCTTCTTGATTTTAAAAAGCTCAATAAGATATGCGTTCCGCTGCTCTGCGTCAGCTTTCCACTCTGCCGGGAGTGAACAAATCTCCTGTAAATTGACCTTAGTAAGCTCGCTGGATATAACACTGTCCAGAATAGTAAGCGTGTCCTGATCTGAAATGTAAATCGACATGGTAACAACAATGTTATCAATGATTTCTCTTTTGATGTTCTGGCCCATAGTATCCTCCTCTTGCGTAATCCGCTTAAGTTTGATACAATGGGCTTAAGCGGATTAGGGAAGTGGTGGTATCATCTTGGCGGGTGACCACCACTTGTTTTTATGTTCCATAATCCTTATATCTCCTTACTTGTATTTCCAATGGCCGAAAAGTTTCAGCCGATGGTAAAACTCTGCTTTTACCTTCCTACGGTATCCGTAAAAATCATCGGTCTTGGCCGGAATATCCCGGCCTTTTCGCAAAAGGCTGTAGTATCCGGCTTCTTTCGGATCCTTTGCCGTCAAGCTCTCATATATTACGATCTCCATTCCGGGAGCCTTTGATATTGCACATCCGAAGAGGATAAGCTTTATCTCCGGGTCCGGGCTGCGGCAGTAAGTGTCTAACTGCGCTTCGTCCTCTTTTGGCACGTCATAATCAGACATCTTTGCTTCCCTTGTTCTCATCCTCTGGCTCCATTTCTGGTATGATCTTGATTCTACTCAAATCATACCGGCTATTAAGTAACTGAGTCCTCACCTTTTCATATTCCAAAGATAACCTGCGCATTTCTTTCGCCAATGGCTTGCTGTCTACTGCCTTAAATTCATACTCTCCGTAAAGCCGCAAGCCATTCCTGGCATATACGCCAACGGTTCCCTCTTTGCACTTAAGCAGGTTTGCAATCTCTTTTGCAGTGTGCATTCCAACAAGCTGCTCATTTTTCTTAACGCTGTAAATAGTTACTGCCGTATATCTCACCTCCTAAGTTAAGCGCCCATGTTCCCGACATTAATGTCGGGAAATAAATTTCAGTTTAAGCTCTTTCCACATAATCAACACTGTTTTTGGCGAAGCTATTTTCCTCGCAAAACTCTCGCCACAGCTGCTCCAATTCAGCCATATTAAAAGCCGTGAGCTGCGTCTCATCATCACCATTAAAGCCGATGTTGTAAACACCGCCGCCAGCCGTTACAACTCCTTTTCCTGCTTCACGAATTGTCATGCCGCACTCCTCCAAATCTTAAATCTCGACTACTACATCCGGCCCTTCCTGTTCTGCGGTATTGGCTTCGTATTCTTGTCTGGAGATGAGAGTTACATTCTCCACCGGGACCTTGCAGGTTTCCGCAAATCCAGACTTTCCTTCTGCTGCCATCACTGGAAGATTCACACTTCCTAAATTTTTTGTGTTGAAATCAAGCACCATCATCGCATAGCCTGTGCTCTCCGGTCCACCATATAAGTCAGCTCCTACGATCTTGTAATACACACTTAATGTTACATGTACTGTATTCATCTTCGCTCTCCTAAATCTTAATTTAGTCATAGAAAGTTATAAGTTAGTCATAAATTAGTCATAGAATTTACTTCCGTTTCCCTGACCTACTGCGCTTGTGCCAGGCTCTCCGGCGCTGGATCCGCCCATCTGCTTGATAATATCCATGACCTGGTCGTACATCAGATCCAAGCCTATCTTAAACCACCGTTCATTCTTGTATGGTTCAAGCCCGCCTAAGTCCTGATGCGTATTCTCAACCTGCCGTTTAATTTCTTGCACGCAATCCACGCTTTTGCACTCACCAACGGCCTTTATGCAGCTCTGAATAGTATCATATGCTGAATCATTCTGGTGCCTGCCATATATAGGTGCGTTCTGCAATGCGTAGTCATTCAGGCAACTTATCAGTGAGTCTGCGTTAATCAGTCTCATTTTTTCATCCCTCCAGCTTTTGCGATGTTCTCTTTAACCATTATCACCTGCGCCTGGTCTGCCGGAATGTCCGCATACTCTCCGGTATCCAGCAGCACACCGTATACACCATCATAGCTGCCGATCACTGTACCGCAGAATCTGTGGTGCTTATGCTCTGCGCTCATGATTCTCACTCGGATATCAAACCCTTTTAAAAGCTTTATCATGCGTCCCCTCCAATCCACTCTTTTACGCTGTTGTTTACCAGATCATCATAATTGGTACCGCGGTCTTCAAAGTTGCAGAATGAATTCTGCTTTTTCTGCTGCCCGGCCTTTCTTGCGCTGTTCTGCGTTCTGGAGAACCAGTTATTGATAAATCTTGTCACGCCGTTACGGGTTTTCCGGTTCTTCGGATTGGCGTTGCACCATCCGATAATGTTTCTAAGCTCCTGTTCGGCATTTACAGCCGGATAAAGACTCTGTAACTCTGATAAAGCTTTTTCTGTGACACCGTATGCGGTACCATCATTTAATAATATATATCCAGCAACAGGGCTGTTGTCTTCCGGCTTTTCTGCTTGCTTTTTCTTCTTAACCACTGGTTTTTCATTTTCATAACCACTGGTTTCTTCTATTTTAATATGTTTCGCCGGACGCCCACCCTTCGCCCCATCAGCCTTACGCTTGATATTGGCATCAATCTGGGGTTTTGCCATGTCAAAGATAGACATATATGTACCTCCGTCATCCTCTGGCTCCGTATCCTCCAGACCATAATCAATGATGGCCCACAGTGCCTTAAGCTGTTCTGCGTCCGACAGGCGCTTGATAGCTTTTGCAAAGCTGCTGTAAAAAATCAAGCTATCTCTCATCTCTCCCGGCCTCCCACTCTCTGTAAATCTGGATCCAGTCGGTAAGCCGCATGGTTACCAACCATTCGCAGCGGTCTCGCCGATGGAATACCGCCGGGAGTAGACCGGGCAGTGCGTCATGCACCGCCTGTGCTACTGCATCCAGAAGATTCAGCTTCTCGACTCTCTTACACTCAATATGGATACCAGGAAGGCCGATCACATCTGCGTTGCCCGCTGCGCCGCAATACTGCTGCCCTCTTCTGGTGTCGTATCCCTCCTCCCGGAGTATCCCGGCAAGCTCGAGTTCTCCACGCTTGCCCTTTTCTCTCTGTGCTTTACCCATCGCAACCTCCAAACAACGATAACTGCCCCTCTACTTGCTGGTCACATTTTTTCATAAAAATCTTTGCGCCGCGTTCTGATTCTTTTATGCTGGCAGCACGTCTTTCTTGCGATAATATCCAACGCTCTGCCGTTTTCCGTTCCTCGCGAGTAACACGGGGAATATAATATCCTTTACCTGTAGCTCCTATAAAAACCGCATAATCTTTTCTGATGCTCTGAATCGCGTCTCTCACAACTCGATCATCGAGACCCGTCATGCGGCATAAATCATGTCTTGTTGTCGCATTTTCTCTCCCTATGCCTATTGCGTTATGCACAATGGCAATTTCTTCGGGAGATGCTTTATAGTCTCCCATAGCCCTCCTTTCTGCCCCGCAGGACAGATATCAGCGTGCGGGGCAATATCAATGGCATTTAAAGACTGTTGTGACACATTAATTAAAGCCATGAGCTATATGTAAAGCCTTGCGGCTATACATCATAAATATGATTTTCCAAACTCATTCCGGAAGTCATCACGGCTCCCGTAATGTTCCTCGTAGTATGTCTGGGCCATCTGTTTCAGCTTCCGGTCAATCTGTAAGTTCTCTTCTGACCGGATAAACCTCGACCCGTTCGGATGCAGGTCTGGCCGCAGCGGTATCACAAACCCTCTTGCTTCTGATTTCTGTTTAAACCCCTGTCGGCTCTCAAAGATATGGTGCCGCTCTACCACTGATGAGCCAGTAAAGTAGCAATGGTCCATATCATCTGTAAAAACGCTCCAAAGTCTCTTAGCCATCTTCCCTCCGGTTCTGATCGTAAAGTTGCTTCATGCGTTCCAGTTCTTCCGGTGTAGCTGTCTCAATGCCAAGTACCTTGCACTCGTAAATCAGGCCGTCCAGAAGGTGCGACATCTCGGCGGTGTCGTAGCGGCTGGAACCCATCAGAACAACGTAGGTGCGGTAGTTGATTCCGTCATTCCCTTCGACCACCTGTGATGTGGGCCGGAGGTGAAACACCGTTCTTTCCATGACATCGTTTTCCGCTTCATCTGTGTCCGGGATTCGGACATAACACCGGGAACCGTCTACCAGTTCCACTTGTCCGTATTCCCGCAGCATGATGTTATGCGCCCGCGGTTTTGATATGTGGAGATCTTCGGCAAGTTTTGAAAGGAGTACCCAGTAGTATGCGTTGCTGTCAAGGCTACGCTTTTCTCTCCAGTGCGCCGCCTTGATCCGCAGCGGCTTGTCTGCTATTCCGTCAATCTGGCCTGATACATCGTCCTCGATTTCAAAGGTAAGCCGGAATTTACCGGATACCCAGTCTTTGGCGGCACTTATCAGTTTACCCTTGCACTCCATAGGCTACCTCGCAGGTGTATTCCAGGGCAGCCCATCTCCGGCATCATCCGGCGGTGTTGTGTTTGCTGGTTTGGCATCCGGTTTGTTACTGAGCTTGTCCATTGCATCTTTGTACTGGTCAAAGCTAAGGTCGTGTACATCTGTTACGCCGTAGCATTTAAGCATTCCCTTAAGGCCTACCCCCGTACGTTTAAGTTCCAGCGCAAGGGAATTTACATACTTCCCATCCAGTTTTTCTGGCATCTGAAGTTCTTTACCGTCTGATCTAATCGGTTTGATTGAGAATACAACATTGTTTTTACACATGATAACCAGATCATTTATATTGCGTTCCTCATCGTAACCAATCCTGCTGACCGTAAAACGATCATTGCAGGTATAAACCGTTTTACCTCTGGCATCCGTCCGGCCACTCTCCACTACTTTGCACCCCCCGTCAGGAATCCAGATAAACGGGGCTGTGTAAAGTTCCCGTCCGATACCCCAGTTAAAGCAGGCACGTTTGAAGCTGTCGGACGCAAGGCCCTTTTCCTTTTCGGTGTAGCTTTCGGTTCCTGTATCTTCTTTGGACACCCACTGTTTTTTCTCTTCATCCCACAGGCTGACCGTACAGTTTGCGTTGTCCCGGCTGTGACTCCTCTGCCAGTTCATCGGGCCTACTGTCTCATCAAGAATATTCTGATCTACTCGTGCATCCTTGTAGAGCAATACAGACACGCCCCTCTGAGTTACCGTAGCAATACGGCAGTCAATCTCTGACGCCTTAAGCAGGCGAAACTTCAATTCTTTCAAGTTCTTCCTCCTTTACCCAGTTGCCGGAAAAGAAAAACTCCACAAACAGCTGCTTGTCCTTCTCCGGCATCTCATCCAGATGCGCTTTTGCATATTCATATGCTTCACATTCTGGCACTCTGTGGCCATCTTCCGGCCCTATCCCGCACCACATTACACGCTCCCTAACACTGTAGTGTGAATGGTGGTTTCTTCGCCGCCCAGAATAGCGATCATCTCGGGACACTTAACATAGCTCCCTGTTTCTGATCTCAGAACGGCCAATGCTGCTTCAACGCGCCCCGCCGTTTTCATCAGCTTCGCAAAATCTTCATAAGGGATAGTGACCATGTTTTTATCATCCATATTGCTTTTTACCTCCGTCTCTGTTAAACTGTACTTGTAATTTATTTACCAGTTGGCCGTTCAGCTCCGTCAAGCTGACGGCCTTTTTCTTTGGCTTCGCGTACCCGGTGTAACGGCTTGCACCCGTCAGCGCCGCCGCCAGGTTCGTTCCGCACATTCTCCGGCTCATGCCAGTGCGACAACCGCAAGGGCCGTCAGCGTCCAGCAGATCATAGCAAGCCAAAACAGCTTGTCTTCGTACTGCTGATGTTCTTCGTAGACTTCCGTTGCCCGCTCCGGGTCGCTCATGACGGCCACATAGCTGAGTGCCGCCGTGTGTTTCCGCTCATGACATTCGATCATCGTTCCCGCCTCCTAAAAAACAACCGATATCCACACTGCATTGGTAAACAGCAGAACCACCATTGTTACCATCCATGCAAAAAACCATCTTTTTGTACTCCTGTTCGCCTGGTTTATAACTGCCGTTGCGAAAAACTCTTCGAATTCGCCCCAGGATTCGTTTTTCTTCTGTTCCTGCATATGTTATTCCTCGCTTTTGTTCTGGTGTGCTACCATCTCAAATGTGCCTTCTGGAGATACCCAGATCTTTACCTTCGGCCAGTTTTTAAAATCTCTTGCGGTGCTTCTGCCCCGCATCTTGCCGACCTGTGAGCTGTCCCACATCTCGCCGACCTGTGAGCTGTCCCACATCTCGCCGACCTGTGAGCTGCCCCGCATCTCGCCGACCTGTGAGCTGCCCCGCATCTCGCCGACCTGTGAGCTGCCCC
>ERZ1035014.282-NODE-282-length-25874-cov-12.880592_pt1 | contig 25874 bp, 25 predicted proteins | sample MGYA00520620_ERZ1035014 | MGnify/ENA primary metagenome ERZ1035014 (study PRJEB33766, sample SAMN09781744) | gut metagenome | biome: gut microbiome | host: Homo sapiens | place: Madagascar | study: EMG produced TPA metagenomics assembly of the PRJNA485056 data...
AAGCCGGTCTTTCTGCTGGTGAACAAGCTCGACAACCCCGATCGCGAGAACGACAGCATCTGGGAGTTCTATTCCCTCGGCGTCGGCGAGCCCACGCCGCTCTCGGCCCTGCATGGTCATGGCACGGGCGACCTGCTCGACGATATTGTGGCCCTGCTTCCGGAGGAAGAGGACGACGTCGCCGATGAGTTCCCCGACGCGCTGAACGTCGCCATCATCGGCCGCCCCAACGCCGGTAAGTCTTCGCTGTTCAACCGCATCCTGGGCGCCGACCGCTCTATCGTGTCCAACATTGCCGGCACCACGCGCGACGCCATCGACACCGTCGTGGAGCGCAACGGCAAGCACTACCGCATGGTCGACACCGCGGGCATCCGCAAGAAGAGCACCGTGTACGAGAACATCGAGTACTACTCGATGGTCCGCGGCCTGCGCGCCATCGACCGCGCCGACGTGGCGCTGCTCGTCGTCGACGCCTCCGTGGGCGTTACCGAACAGGACCAGAAGGTCATGGGTCTTGCCATCGAGCGCGGCTGTGCCATCGTTGTGCTGCTCAACAAGTGGGACCTGCTCGACGATGACCGCAAGCGCGAGGCCTGCATGGAGACCGTCGACCGCCGTCTGGGCGTCATGGCTCCCTGGGCCCAGTACCTGCGCATCTCAGCCCTGACCGGCCGCAGCGTCGAGAAGATCTGGGCAATGGTAGACGCCGCCGAAAAGACGCGCTCGCAGAAGATCAGCACCTCGCGCCTCAACACGTTCCTCACCGACCTGCGCGAGTTTGGCCACACCGTGGTAGACGGCAAGCGCCGCCTGCGCATGCACTACGTGACCCAGACGGGCGTCAACCCGCCGACGTTTACGTTCTTCGTCAACCACAGCGACCTGGTCAACGACACCTACCAGCGCTACGTGGAGAATCGCATGCGCTCGACCTTCGACTTTGCCGGCACGCCCATTCGACTCTTCTTTAGGAAGAAGGAGCAAAAGGATGCATAATCCGATTCTGCTGACCGCCATCTGCGCCGTGGTCTCGTTCTTTATCGGGGCGATTCCGTTTGGCCTGATCTTGGGCCGCGTGTTCAACCACACCGACATTCGCAAGGCGGGTTCCGGCAACATCGGCACCACCAACGCCCTGCGCGTGGCCGGCCCCAAGGTGGCCGCACTCACCCTGCTGCTCGACTGCCTTAAGGGCGCCATCTGTGTCCTTATCGCCCGTCCGCTCATCGCGGGCGTGGGCTATGGCTTCCCCGTAAGCATCATGGCGCCCGGAGCCCCCGGCGATTGGATGCTCGGCGTCATTTGCCTGGCAGCGGTGTGGGGCCATATCTTCTCGCCCTACCTCAACTTCCATGGCGGCAAGGGTATCGCGGTTGGTCTGGGCGTCATCCTCGCCTGGTGCTGGCCCATTGGCCTGTCGCTGCTGGGCATGTTTATCGTGGCCGTCGCCATCACCAAGTTTGTGTCGGTGGGCTCGCTTGCCGCGGCCATCGGTCTTCCCATCGCCGCCTGCGCGGTCTTTCCGTACAGCAGCCTGGGACTTAAGTTTTGCATGACGCTAATCAGCATCACCGTGGTGTGGGCCCATCGTGCGAACATCAAAAAGCTCATGACGGGTAAGGAGTCCAAGCTCTCGTTTACCAAGCGCGTCACCGAGCCCGACGATAAGTAGGAGAGAGTCATGAATGTTGCGCTGATTGGCTCCGGCTCCTGGGGAACCGCCGTCGCCGGCCTTGCCGCCGCTCGAACCGAGCGCGTGACCATGTGGGCCCATAGCGAGCAGACGGCCGCCGGCATCAATGGCGAGCACTGCAACCCCCGGTATCTGGTGGACTACGAGCTGCCCGGCAACGTCGTCGCCACGACGGACCTGGCGCAAGCGCTCGACGCCGCTGACGCCATCATCTTTGCCGTGCCCTCCACACACCTGCGCAGCGTATGTCATCAGGCAGCGCCCTTCATCGCCGCGGACACCCCGGTGCTCTGCCTTACCAAGGGCATTGAGCCCGAGTCCGGCCTGCTCATGAGCGAGGTCATCGCCAGCGAGATCGGCAACGAGCGGCGTGTGGCGGCCCTCTCGGGCCCCAACCATGCCGAGGAGATCTGCCGCGGCGGGCTTTCGGCCGCCGTCATCGCCAGCGAAGATCCGCAGATAGGGGAGACCTTTAAGGACCTGCTCCTGTCCACGGCATTCCGCATCTACCTGTCGCAGGACATGACCGGTGTCGAGGTCTGCGGCGCCATGAAAAATGTAATCGCCATCGTGTGCGGCATCTCCGCCGGCTCGGGCGCGGGCGACAACACGCTCGCCCTCATCATGACGCGCGGCCTGGCCGAGATCAGCCGTCTGGTGCACGCCCGCGGCGGTCAAGCTATGACTTGCATGGGGCTTGCCGGCATGGGCGACCTCATTGCCACCTGTACCTCCGAGCATTCGCGCAACCGCACCTTTGGCTACGAGTTTGCCCACGGCGTCTCGCTCGACGAGTACCAGGCACGTACGCATATGGTGGTCGAGGGCGCCGTCGCGGCCCGCAGCGTCAGTGAGCTTGCCCGTTCACTGGGCGTAGACATTCCGCTCACCTTTGCCGTGGAGCAAACGCTCTACAACGGTGTTACTTTGGATAGGGCGCTCGAGATTCTTACCGACCGCGTACCCTCCCAAGAGTTCTACGGACTCACCGACTAGTGCAGAAAGGCTACTACCATGGGTTCCATTAAAATCGCTCCGTCCGTCCTCTCGGCCGACATGGCCAACCTCAAGGGCGAACTCGACAAGATCGCCGGTGCCGACTACGTGCACTTCGACGTAATGGACGGCCACTTTACCGGCAACCTCACCTTTGGCGTTGACATCCTCAAGGCCGTCAAGCGCTCCACCAATGTGCCGGTCGACGCGCACCTGATGGTGTCGAACCCCGACGAGACGGTTGATTGGTACGCCGATGCCGGTGCCGATATGATCACCGTGCACTACGAGGCCTCCACGCACCTGCACCGCACGCTCACGCATCTGCAGCAGCGCGGCGTCAAGGCCGGCGTGGTGCTCAACCCCGCCACCCCCGTGTGCGTGCTCGAGAGCATCATCGACGTCGTCGATATGGTGCTGCTCATGAGTGTGAACCCGGGCTTTGGCGGCCAGAGCTTTATCCCGGGCACCATCGCAAAGCTTCACGAGCTCAAGGCCATGTGCGAGCGTCACGGCGTTTCGCCCCTCATCGAGGTCGACGGCGGTATTTCTTCCAAGAACATTGCCGAGGTCGTCAAGGCCGGCGCCAACGTGCTCGTGGCCGGTTCTGCCGTATTTAAGTCCGAAGATCCCGCTGCCGAGGTTGCGCTGCTGCAGAAGCTGGGCAACGAGGCCGCACAGGAGGCATAAACCCTTATGACCGCAGGTCAAAACCGCATACCCGTGAATCTTGACTATGCCGCCTCGACGCCCATGCGCGCCGAGGCGCTCCTTGCGCAGCGCGAGTACGACGACAGCGAGCTTGCCGGCGTCAACCCCAACTCGCTGCATTCGCTCGGCCGCAAGGCTGCCGCGCGTCTGGAGGTTGCACGTCGCGAGATCGCCCGCAGCTTTGGCGCGCGCGTCCGCCCGTCCGAGATTGTACTGACCAACGGCGGCACCGAAGCCAACCAGCTGGCGCTGCTCGGTCTTGCCGAGGGCGCTCGTCAGCGCGATCGCAAGCGCGGTCGTGTAATCGTTTCGGCCATCGAGCACGATTCGATTCTGGACAACCTGCCGCTGCTGCGTGCCGCCGGCTTTACCGTCGACCTGGTGCAGCCCTGCCGCGCGGGCTACGTTGAGCCTGCCACGCTTGTCGAGCTGCTCAGCGACGACGTGGCGCTCGTGAGCATTATGGTCGCCAACAACGAGACCGGCGTGGTGCAGCCCATCCGCGAGCTTGCCGCAGCTGCGCACACCGCAGGTGCCCTGTTCCACACCGATGCCATCCAGGGCTACTTGCATATTCCGCTCGATGTCACCGAGCTGGGCGTCGACGCCATGTCCGTCGCAGCCCACAAGATTGGCGGTCCCGTGGCATCTGGCGCACTCTACCTTAAGAGCCGCACGCCGCTGCGCCCGCGCATCTTTGGCGGCGGACAGGAGGCCGGTCGTCGTGCCGGCACGCAAGACCTGCGAACGCAGCTCGCCTTTGCCGCTGCCGCCTCGTCTCTGACGCCCCATGTGGCTCAGGAGCGCGCGAAGCTGCAAGCCCTTTCCGACAAGCTCTACGCCACGCTTACGGCCCACCAGCGCATTCACGCCACCATGGGCGACTACGCACAGGCCGATCGCCTGCCGGGCATGGTGTCGATCTACGTTGATGGCATGGACTCCGAGGAGCTCATCGTCAAGCTCGATGCCGCCGGCTTTGAGGTTTCGGCCGGCTCGGCGTGCTCGAGCGGCAGCATGGACCCGAGCCATGTGCTCAGCGCCATGGGCATTGGTCGCGAGCAGGCACTAGGTGCACTGCGCATTTCCTTTGACGACCGCGTGAATCCGGACGATCTGGACGAGTTTGCCCAGACGCTGCTCTCGATCGCAGGTGCCGCATGATCGTCGCCGAGCTCGAGCGCGCGCTACTGGCACGCTATCCCAAGACGGACACCGAGCCCTGGGACCACGTAGGACTCTCCGTTGGCGATCCGGCCGCGGAGATCACCGGCGTTGCCTGCGCACTCGATGCGACTGAGGCTAATGTTCGCCGCGCCCAAGAAGCAAGCGCCAACGTGCTGCTGACGCATCATCCCATATACATCAAGGCACCCGAGGCCTTTTGTCCGGCGGATGCCACACGACCCCAGTGCAGTGCGGCCCTCTACGAGGCTGCCCGCTGCGGGGTGAGCATTATCTCGCTCCACACCAACCTGGACCGCTCGCACGAAGCCCGTGTCTGCCTGAGCAAGCTGCTGGGTGCCGCACCCGTGAGCTCACTGGAGCACGTGGACGACCCCGAGGCCACCGGCCTGGGCGCACTTGCAACGCTCAACGACCCGTGCACGCTGCGCGATCTTGCCACCCGTGCTGCCACGGCCTTTTGCAGCGACCCGCGTGTGTGGGGCAAAGCTGATCGCCCGTGCCGCACCGTCGCCATTTTGGGCGGCTCCCTGGGCGACTTCGGAGAGCTCGCCATCGCCGCGGGCGCAGATGTTGTCGTGACGGGCGAGGCGGGCTACCACGTGGCGCAAGACCTTGCCTTGCGCGGGCTGCCGGTGATCTTGCTCGGCCACGACCGCTCCGAGGAGCCGTTCGTTGATATATTGATGAACTCTGCAGTTGACGCCGGGGCCGACCCCCGTCATGCGATTAAAATACTGAACCCTTGCCAATGGTGGACTGTGACAAAAGGAGAGAACTTATGAGCGCCGGCGCTACGCTACTCAAGCTGCAACAGATCGATTTGGAGCTCGCCCGCAACAAGAGCGAACTTGCCAATATGCCGGAGCTCAAGGAGCTCGCTTCCAAGCGCAAGACCTACGTTAAGCTCAAGGCCGAAATGACCAAGCTCTACGCCCAACGCAAGGACCTGGATATTGAGCTCGACGATCTCAACACCACCGAGATCCAGACCAATAACGCCATCGAGGCCGCTAAGAAGCGCCACGTCGACGGTTCCGACTACCGCGAGGTACAGGACCTGGAAAACGAGCTCGCCACCCTGGCCAAGCGCCTGGACAAGATTGAGCACACCCGCAAGGATGTCGTTGTCGCCCACAAAGAGGCGCTCGACCGCGAGACCCGCGCGCAGGCCATCATCGCCAAGTTCGAGGAGGGCGTGAAGGCCGATACCAAGGCCGCCCGCGCCAAGGCTGCCGACCTGCAGGCTCAGATCGAAGCCGCCACTAAGGAGCGCACCGCTCTTGCCGCCACGCTGCCGGCCGACGTGCTCACCGACTACGAGCGTCTGCTCAAGCAGTTCCGCGGCTTGGCCGTCGAGACCATCCAGGGCAACATCCCCACGGTCTGCCACACCGCGCTGCAGGCATCGTCCATGAGCGACCTCAACCACGACGGCAGTGAGATTACGCACTGTCCGTACTGCCACCGCCTGCTCGTGCTCCCTAGCAAGGAAGCTTAACGATGACGGCGGCATCCAACAATTCAATGCAACTTGAGGGAAAAACGATCCTGCTGGGCATTACCGGCGGGATCGCCGCCTATAAGTCGTGCAATATCGTGCGCCTGCTGCAAAAGCGCGGCGCACGTGTCAAAGTCGTTATGAGCGAGCATGCCACGGAGTTCGTGGGCCCGCTCACGTTCCGCGCGCTCACCAATGAGCCGGTCGCGGTTGGGCTATTCGACGACCCGTCTGACCCCATCCACCATATCTCGCTTGCGCAGGAGCCCGATCTGGTGGTCGTGGCGCCCGCGACGGCCAATATCATCGCCAAGATGGCCAACGGCATCGCCGACGACCTCATCTCCACCACGCTGCTTGCGACGCCGCGGCCCGTCGTGATCGCGCCTGCTATGAACAACGGCATGTGGAAGGCGGCAGCGACGCAGGCTAATATGGCCACGCTGCGCGACCGCGGCGTGCGCGTGGTGGGCCCGGGCAGCGGCTATCTTGCCTGCGGCGACGTGGACACGGGGCGCATGAGCGAGCCCGAGGACATTGTCGAGGCCATCTGCGAAGTACTCGATCCCGCCCCGCAAGACCTGGCGGGTAAGCGCATCGTCATCACGGCCGGCCCCACGCATGAGCCGATCGACCCGGTGCGTTTTATCGGCAATCGTTCGTCAGGCAAGATGGGCATCGCCCTGGCAGGGGAGGCCGCACGCCGCGGCGCTGCCGTCACACTCGTGCTGGGTCCGACATCGCTCGACGCGCCTCGCGGCGTGGAATGTGTGCACGTGCAGACCGCCGCAGAGATGCTCCAGGCCGCGCTCAGTGCCTTCCAGACGGCCGATGCGGCCATCTGCGCTGCCGCCGTCGCCGACTACACGCCGGCGGCCCCGGCGGACCATAAGCTCAAAAAGGCCAACGAGCGCCTGGATCGAATCGAGCTCGTCGAGACCGTTGACATCTTGGCCGAACTTTCACGCCAAAAGGGCGATCGCCTCGTAATCGGCTTTGCAGCCGAGACTGATAACGTCGTCGAGTACGCCGAGCGCAAATTGACCCGCAAAGGCTGCGATGCCATTATCGCCAACGATGTCTCACGCGCCGATTCGGGCTTTGGAACCGATACCAACAAGGCCTGGATTGTGAGCACAACGGGTACGCAAGAACTTCCCGTTCTAACAAAACCCCAGCTCGCAGATACAATTTTGGACTTGCTTCAAAATTTGTAAAAAAGTTCTTGCACAAGTCTAAAGTTTCGGGTTAATATACTCCCTGTTGCGAGCGAGAGCAGAGCAACAAACAAAAGCTTCGGGACGTGGCGCAGCTTGGTAGCGCACTTGACTGGGGGTCAAGGGGTCGCTGGTTCGAATCCAGTCGTCCCGACCAGAAGTTTGCAGGTCAGGCACCTAGTGCCTGACCTTTTTTGTTTTAAGCAATTGCTTAATTTTCAGTAAGCAACAGGGTGCCAAAAATCTACCTACGCGATAATCGCCTTTTGCGGCCTCTTGCGCGTTTTGCACGCGCTTGAGCCGATTTATTAACGCGATATGAATCTACATACGCGTAGCTGGTATACAGCCGAGTACAGGCTGTATTTATCGCGGCGATTTACACAGATATAGCGACTATAACGAACAAGCGTGTCACTGTATTTATTCCAGTAGTTCACTTGATCAGTGGACAAGTGGGTGGTTGCAACGAAACGCCAAGCAGGATGGATTCTATACGAGGACGCCACAGAGTTAATGGCGGAGGAGTGCAGCTGGCGCTCTGAGAGTCACTGTATGGCCCCATTTTTCCTCAAATCGACTACCTGTGCCATGAACCTCAAATTGTTCGAGTATCGCCAAAAGAAAGGCCCGCGCGGAGTCGCACGGGCCTTGCATTAGACAAGCTAGAAGCACCAAGCGGGACAGACGCAAAGCAAGCCAGCCGCGCCATCAGTGTTCGACGGATTGCCGCTGTAGCCGACACAGAAGTATCTCGTCGTAGAGCTGAACGGACTCACCGAACGCTCCCACCAATGGTAGCCAATCTGCAGGCAGGCATTATCAGAATGGTTCTCCGTCACCTTGCCCTTGAAAGCCTCGTACTGGGTGCCCTCGGAGGAGGTCCAAGGGTAATCTGATGCCCAGTAGGAGGTGGGGACGATCTCGGAGTAGCTGAGCAGGAACAGCTTGTCCGAGGTGGCCGTCACGGCGGCATTCTTGTCGGTTCCGCCGACGTTGTTCGTCAGCTTCCTGACCGATTTCACCTTGGACTGGAAGTCGGCGGGCATGAGGTTCCAGATTTCGCCGGAGTTCATCTTCGCGCGAAGTTTGGACTTCTCCCAACCGCCAACGTTGGTTTCTGGTGCGTTCACGCTGGAAGAAATATTTCTCGAGGTGGTGAGGAACGTCAGGCCCGCTTTACCGCTTCCATCGGCCAAATCATCGTGGTTGATGCCGATGATCTTGTACTCAAGCGTCTCGCCGTTCGTCAGCTTCATCGAGAACTTCGTTCCCGCGTCCATCGCTGCCCTCGCCTTGGCAAAAGCGGGCGATGCCTCGCCCTTCGCGGCAATGTCCTCGGCGACCGCCTTCTGCTCGTCGAGCGTCCAGTCCTTGGCGTCCTTGGCGATTGCCGCCTGGACGGTCGCGGAATCGGCTCCCGTGGAACCGCCGCCGGATGCGCTGCCACCCTCGGTACTGCCACTAGTCCCGCTGTTCACCGTGTTGCCGACCAGGTTGAACTGGTTGCGGATGGCTCCGGCCACGCCGGGTCCGGCGAACACGATTACCAGACCGATCACGACGATAATCAGGACGTACTCGATGATTCCTTGGCCTCGGAGGAGAGTACCTCTAGGAGATACCCCCCCCCGAGGCGAAAATGCCGCTGCAATCATGTGCGGCTCCCTTCGCTCAGGTTTTGCAATACGAGCAGAGCGTAGGGCCATTTCAAAAATCTGCACCAGTCTTGCCGCCGCGGCAAAACGCAACCAACTCAACGCCTGCATGGCATAACCGACCGCTCGCATATCCAAATTTGTTGCTCAACAAATTTGCAGGTAGCGTCAGTAAAATAGAGAGCGTAAGGTCGATGGGAACCGCTCTTAGCCTAGGCCGTTCCAAAAACCGCGAATACAGGAGGTAAGGTGATTGGGTAACTATAAAGTGGTCTTCAGGGATGATGGGACTGGGGATTCGAGCCTGCTGAAATGGGAGCCCGGATGCCCGGCGATGGTAACGGTCGTCCAGGTCGCGAGAAACGTCGACACATCTGAGGCATATCTGCAGATAAAGATCGAGAATCTCTCAGCCGATACCTTAAATTCCATCTCCGGTATCGCCCATGTCGACTATGACGATGGGTCCAGAGGCTATGTCCCCTTTTCGGAACTAGACTTGGACCTGCCGCAGTGCGAGCAGGGAGCCCTTAAGGCGACGGAGCTGCCGAGGGGAGATGTCGAGTCGGTATTCATCAAGCTGCTTCAAATCGACTCCCAGCAAGGGAAGTGGCACTCGACCGGGGAGCCCGCCGAAGCGCCCGAGCGTGAACCGCTTTTGCTGAGCGAGAAGGCGATGGCCGAAAGAAGCCACCGGCAGGAAGAGCTTCATATCGACAGTCGAATCACCGGCGGCAAGGCGCAGTTCCATCGAGGATGGTGGGTTTGCGCATGCGGCTGCATAAACGTCGGGCGGGAGACCTGCCACAGATGCAAATGCCACAAGGATCTCCTCTCGGACTTGCAGGACGAGGAATCCCTATGCAAGTCGGCCGACATACGGTCTCAGAACATTTACGACAGAGCCGACTCACTCATTGCCAGAGGGGAGAGCGTCGAGAACCTGAAAAAAGCCAAGAGGCTATTCGAGAGTATCCCAGGATGGAAGGACTCTGCGCAGCGCGTCGAGGAATGCTCGGAAAAGCTGGCCGTGCTCGAGCCGAAGTCGGCAAAGAAGCGCAAAATACTGATATGCCTTGCTACGGCTGCCATCGTGCTACTCGTCTTCTTTCTGACGGCGGGAAGGCCGATAGCGGTTAACGCAATCACGGGACTGCAAAAGGAAATTCGGTACAGGGAAGCGATCTCGCTTTACGAAGGCGGTCATTTCAGAGAGGCGTATGGCGAATTCAAGTCGATTCGATCATATGGCGATTCGGCGGAAATGGAGGCCAATTCCGCCAATGCCCTAGCGGAAGGTTATGTAAAAGACGGAAATGTGGACCAAGCTATCGAATGGTTCAAGAATGCGCACAATGAAACCGGCGCCCACGAGGTCGAATACGGGTACGTGAAGGAACACTATGACAGCAGCGATTCCAAGACGAAGGAATACCTGGATGAGCTCGTGGAGGTTGGATATGGCGATGCCACCAAACTTTATTCCGACCTTTATAAACTTGATGTAAGGATTCTTGTGAACTCCGATGAGAACGATACCGAAACATCCCTGACAGAAATCGGCTCGAAGTCCATGGGTGACGCCTATGTCCACGTTTTCATTGACGGCGGAGATCGCTCGCAAGAAGAAGTCAACATCCGCGTGTTTGAGGAGTACGCATGGGGCATCGATGGCGAGGTGACAAATGATTATTCTCAAACGCAGCCCGCGAACTACGTAAAAGGATTCAAGCGCGGGTGGAACCTCATCTCGCTCTGGAATCAAAACTCCGTTACTTATGACCATAGAATCACATTAATTGAGCCCGTGACGGGAGAGACGCTGGCAAAGGCAGAATTCCACACGCCCTATAACTAAGCACCGGCTTTCAGCCAGCGATATTCCGAATGTCGGGCAAGTCGAGTATCTAACGAGTTAGGAAGAGAAGTACATGCAGATCATCTTTTACGCTCTCATAATCTGCTACGGAATAGCATGCTATTTTTCAGCGGGGCTAATTATCAAAGCAGCCAAAGATAAAGGGTATGAGGACCAGGGATTAAAGCTGGCTTTCATAATCGTGTTCGCGACGCCCGCGAGCGCCGCGATGATCGTTGCGGCGCTTCCCGACAAGAAGCTCCAAACCAGCGTTTCCGATGATTCGACGCCGGCTTCGATAGACGAGGAGCTTCCGAAGCTGTAAGGCATCATAGCGAGTCGGCTCGTTTAATCTCTGAATTGGTAGTTCAGCGGCAGCTCCGCTATAGCGACTTCTACGAAGACGGACGGCCCCTGGCCAATTACGTGAGCACATGGGTCGATATCGAATCAGGCGATAACGGGAGCGAGCAGGACGTCGTGCTCGGAGTCCGTCCCGCTACCTGGGTCAAATTGAATTAGACACCGACTCTCAAAACAGCCGAAACGAGAAGCCGATCTCGATGCGCTTGGGGTCAGCTTCCCGCAGTGAGCTTGATACCGGTTAATGCCATGACTTGGGAGCGATTACGCTGGGAGCCTCGCGGTTGAAGTGCTCGTGATCGGCGTTCACCGGAACTTTCCACTTGGAGCAATCCAATTTCAGCAGGTCGCAGTACGCGAAGGCGCCGTCAGCATAGTTCAACGATGAGGTATCCCAGCTCTCGGCACCGGGGAGGGTTTCCAACGAATCGCAGCTGGCGAATGCCCAGCCGATATTCGTGCAGCGACCCATATTCCAACTGCTCGTATCGAGGTCTTTCAGATTGTTGCAGTAATAGACGAAATCGGAAAGGTCGATAGGGTGGAAGTTCATAGGCGACTTCAGGAGGGTGAGCGATGTGCAGCGCAGAAAGGCACACCATGCCGTGTATGTGCCGCTGCAATCCAGATTGCTCAGGTCGGCGGCCGTCAGGTTGGACATTCTCATGAACCAGCCGCAGATGGACGCCGGCGCGATGCCCGTATCGACCACAGTGGCGGTCTTGACGGGGTCACGGCGGTCCCACCAGGGAAGCGCCTTGCAGGTCCAATCGCGTGCCATGCCGTCATCGGAAGTCTGAATTGAAAAGTGGGTGTTCTCGAACCCGGAATACACCTCGGTTACCCTGCGGTAGTTGAACATGTCTCCCACCTTGGGCACCCCGCGGCGCTTATAAAACATGAGGCTGTGGTCATCCTCGGAGTAGACGGCGAACGCCGTGCCGTTCTCGGGGTCGGGGATGTCCACCGGCTCGTAGAAGTTCTCGCCCGTGTTGCCCGACCCGATGGCATTCGCCACCGTGTTGAACTGGTTTCTGATAGCAGACGAGACCCACGGCCCTACTATAAGTATCACTAGGACTATGATCGCGATGATCAGGACGTACTCTACTGTCGACTGTCCCTTCGGGCGGCGGGTAAATCTGGGAGATACCCCCCCCCGAGAGGAATTTCTGCTGCATGCATGTGCGGCTCCCTTCGGATTGGATTAGCTGATGCTGCAGAGGATAGACGCGATTACTAAGGATGGGTCTACAATGCCGCAGCGGCAATCACACTAAGAGGGTAAGGCGTTCGAAGTGACATCCCGTTCCAAAACGTATGCCGTCCGGCACGACCGACAGCCGAGCCTTGTGCCCCACTCGAGCAGTGCCAGAACCCCGTGCCGGAACCCACGCAGACGATGGCAGGGGAATTCAGCCGCGGCCATCGAGGAGCCGACCTAGGGACGGCGCCCTCATTCCTCAATGGATTTCCACCGCCCCTTATAGGTCTGGATTGATTTAATGCTTGATTTAATCCGGCTGAATAAGCCGACCATGGGCCGGTTGACATAATGTAAGGTAAAAGAGCAGATGCGGCCGTACGCCGGTGCGGGTGATGTGACAGAATGTAATACACGTATTGCATCTAACCGGGAGGTGCATCATGGCAACCGCCACCGCAGTCCTGAGAATCCCCGAGGACCTCTCGAACAGGTACGATCACCTGGCGAAGTCGACGGGCCGCACGAAAACCTTCTACATGACGGAGGCCCTCGCCGCGGAGATAGACAGGCTCGAATACGAGTACGGCCTCATGAATTATCCGGGAGGCGTTTGGTTGCGAGGCATGCCAGTGTGAGGGCCTGATTCGTCAGGCCCGCACAGGGGGACCGCGATGGTGGCCACCGCGCCGCCCGAGGGGCTGTTGGCAAGCGAGACGGAGCCCCCGTGGGCGCTCGCGGCCTCGGAGGCGACGTGGAGGCCGAGCCCGTAGTGGCGGCCTCCGTCGCGCGAGGAGCGGGAGGAGTCGTCTGTGAAGAGGCGCTCGCAGCCGCGTTCGAGGGCGGCGGGAGAGAAGCCCGGTCCGTCGTCGGCAACCTCGATGACGAGGTGTCCGCCCGCGACGTCGCAGGAGACCGCCACGCGCGAGCGCGCGTGCTCGGCGGCGTTGGCCACGAGGTTCGCGGCGGCTCGCGCCAGGGCGGTTCGGTCGAGCGGGGCCTCGGGCGCGCCCGCGACAGCGGGGCCTGTGGCCGCGTCGAGCGTCACGCCTCGCGCCCGGGCGATCTGGGCGGCCTCGGCGAGGACCTGCTCGCAGAGCTCGGCCGGCCGCATGGGGGCCCTCTCCGCCCCGCCGGACCCGCGCGAGGCCTCGATGAGCAGGCGCACGTAGCCGTCGAGCCTTTCGACACTGCCGGCTATGTCGCGCGCGGCGGCCGCGAGGTCGGCGTCTTTCTCGTCTTCCAGCTCCTCCGCCACGAAGTCGGCGTTGGCGCGCAGCACGGTGAGCGGCGTCTTGAGGTCGTGGGCGAGCGACGCCATCTGCTCGCGCTGCCCCCGCTCCGCGGCCCAGCGGGCCTCGAGCGACTCGGCGAGGGAGGCCCGCATGGCGTCCATCGCGGCGAGGACGTCGTTCACCTCGCGCACGTTGGTGCTGCCGACCGCGAAGTCGAGCTCCCCCGCGCCGACGCGCCCCGCCGCCTCCGCGAGCGGCGCCATCTTGCGCGAGATCACGCGGCTCGCGCGGCGCGCCACGAGCGCGAGCGCGAGCGCGCTTCCCGCCGCGGCGCCGACGAGCATGAGATTCTGCGGGTTGGGAAGCAGGCCGGCGAGGTCGCGCGAGACCCACTGCGGCAGGTACTCGCTGACGAGTGCGCAGGCCCCGCCGCCCTTGAGCGGGAACGCGGCGTAGGTGAGGCCCGAACCCCCGCCCTCGATCTCCACTGTGCCCGGATCCGCAGCGAGTGCCGCACGGGCCATTTCCGTCGCGTCCTCGAGCCGCGTGCCCTCGAGGTCTGTCATCAGCACGTATCCGTCCTTGTTCAGGATGAGGTAGCGGTACGCCGTCGGCACGTCCTGCTGCCCGCAGACGCCGTCGCGTGCCAGGCCCTCCGCGACCTCGCGCGCATTGGCCGGCCCCCAGCTTGCCTCGTAGACGAAGCCCGCGTTGATCGCCGCGGAGAGCGCCATGAACGAGGCGAGCCACGCCGTGGCGACCGCCGCGAACGCGTAGGCGAAGTAGCGCGCGATGACGAAGGAGAGCGGCATGCCCCCGCGACCTCGCGCCCCGGTCTTTAGAGCTGCCACTTGTACCCCATCCCCCAGACGGTCGCGATCGGATCGGCGCCGGCCTCGGAGAGTTTCCTCCGGGCGCGGCTGACCTGCATGGATATGGCCGCGTCGTCGGCGTCGCTCTCCCAGCCGAGCACCGCCTCGCGGATCTGCGCGCGGCTCATGACCTGCCCGGGGTGGCGGGCGAGGTACTCGCAGATGGCGTACTCGGTGGGCGTGAGCGGCACGGCCTCGCCGCCCACGGCGAGGCCGCGCGCCCCGAGGTCGATCCGCACCTCCCCGAAGGAGAGGGCGTGCGAGCGCGGCCGGCGCTCACGGCGTAGATGGGCCGCGACCTTGGCGCGCAGCTCCGCGGCCCCGAAGGGCTTGCGGACGTAGTCGTCGGCGCCCAGGCCGTAGGCGGCCACGGCATCCTCCTCGGCCACGCGAGCGGTCAGGAAGACGATGGGGCCGTCGAAGTCCGGGCGGATCTGCCGCACGAGCTCGAAGCCGTCGAGCCCCGGCATCATGACGTCGCAGAGCACGAGGTCGAAGCGCGAGAGGTCCATCCCCGGGACCGCCGTCGGGTCCGCCGCCCTGACGACCTCATGGCCGTCGCGGCCGAGGACGCGCGCGAGCGCGTCGAGGATCGCCCGTTCATCATCCACTGCCAGTATCCTCGCCATGTTCGACCTCCTGAAACTCCCGTCGGCATTGTACTAGCGCCGCGCTCAGCGGTCCAGAGCCCTGCGCGCAGCCGCGGGCGCCTCGGCCGCGTCGCACGCGCGGTAGCGCACGCCCGAGCCGCCGCGCGCCTCGATCTCGAGCCAGCCCTCGCCGTCCGACTCCCGCCCGAAGAAGATGAGCTGGAGCTCTCGGACATTGCCTCTGTCGTCCGCCGCGTCCACCAGGTAGACGTAGTTTGCCCCCGCCCCGGTGGCGTCGGCGTAGGAGCTCGCGTGGCTGCCGGGCTCGGGCGCGGGCGCCCACATGGCGATCTCAGGGTTGGGCAGCACGCGGTCGGCGATCGAGCGCAGCGCCGACCCCCAGCCGGCGTCGAGCAGGGCATTCCCGCCCAGGACGAGCGTTGCGGAGAGGAGGACGAGCATGGAGGCGAGCGGCCTCCTACGCATCTGCCCTCCCGTCCTCGAAGCGGCAGAACCAGGCGAGAAGGACGGCGTCGGCTGCCAGGGTGAGCACGAGGCCAGCGAGCGCAGTCGTGAGGAGTGGGCCCGCCGCGCGTTCGGCGTCGATGAAGGCCTCAACCCCGAGCGACCCCAGGCGCGCGGGCCAGGCGAGCGGCACCCAGCTCAGGGGCGTCGCCAGGGCACCGGTGAGCTCGCCGGTCATGAGACCGTGCGCAAGTCCGCCCACTGAGAAGAACGCGAGGAGCATCCCCGCCGCGCCGGCGCCGATGACGGCGTTGCGGCCGAGGCGCAGGGCCACGCCGAGCCCCAGCGCGTAGAGGGGCAGGCTGCCCAGCACGATGCCCGCCCAGGCGGCCGCAAGCGGAGCGGGCCCGAGCGGCAGGCGCCCGGCGACGGCGAGCACGGCCCCGAACACGCCGAGCGCCACGGCCAGCGCGCCCGCGCCGAGCGCCGCAAGGGCGAGCAGCTTCGCCGCGACGGCGCGCCCGCGCGAGGGGACCGCCGTGAGGTTGGCGAGGCGCCCGGCAGCGCGCTCCTCGTCCACGGCGAGCCCGCAGACGATGGCGGACATGAGCGGCATGAGGGCGCCGAGGAACTGGGCGTAGGCGTCCGCGCCCAGCGCCGGGTCCCATCGGGTTACGGAGAAGTACTCGCCGCAGGCAAGACCGGCTGCCAGGCCGCAGACGAGGTGCACCGCCGTGAGCGGGGAGCGCGCCAGGCGCAGGGCCTCGGAGAGCAGGGCCCGCGAGAGAGTCATGCGCGGCGTCGGGTCGGAGAGTCGTGTCATGGCCATCACCTCTCCTCGGAGCGCGCGAACCAGGCCGCGCCCGCCGCCGTGAGCGCGGCGAACGCGAGCGCGCAGACCGCAAGGCCCGCCAGCGTGAGCATGCCATCCGCCGCGAGCGCCCCGCCGAGCGCCATGTCCGCCGCGAGTGGCTCGCCGCTCGGCAGCACGGGGATGAAGCTCGTGGGGATGACCATGCTCGCCGACGGCGGAAAGAGCTGCGGCAGCGGCACCAACGACCAGGCGAACCCACCCATGAGCTGCGCAACGAGCGGGCAGAAGATGCCCGCGAGCATGCCGAACCGCGCCGTGAGGAAGAGCCCTGCGGGGATCATCCACGCCGCGGTCACCGTGTTGGCGAGCGCGCAGAGGAGCATCGTGAGCGTGCCCGCGGCCGTGAGGCCCTGCGAGGAGAACGCCGATCCCGCGAGGTAGATGCCGAAGACCACGAGGTTCGAGAGCGTGCAGAGCGCGAGGCACCAGAGCGCCTTGGCCCACCAGGCGCGCCCGAGCGGGAAGCCCAGGCCCAGAAGCCCCCGCATCCGCGTGCGAGCGTCCGCCCGCGCGACGCACGCCACCACGAGCGAGAGAGACACGGGCAGGAAGAGCGCGTACCAGTAGTTCCACGCGCTGAAGATCTGCACGCCCCGGTAGGGCATCGCGCCGAGCAGCGGCATCGGCAGCGCCATGAGCACGGCCAGGCGAACCGGAGCCGCGTGGCGCGACTTCAGGGCCTCGGCGCGCAGGCCCGCGAGCAGGCCGCCTTTCTCGCCCGTCATGCCGCCACCTCCCCGCGCGCTCGTCGCCCTTCCCGGCAGAAGCTCATGAAGAGTTCCTCGAGGTCCTGCCCGGGCCGAAGCGCATCCTCGTAGGCGAGGCGCCCCCCGCAGATGATGCCGATGGTGTCCGCCATCTGCTGCACCTCGGAGAGGATGTGGCTCGAGACGATCACCGTCGTACCCGCCGCCGCGAAGCCGCGGATCTGGTCGCGCAGCTCCTCGATGCCGATGGGGTCGAGGCCGTTGGTGGGCTCGTCGAGCACGAGCAGGCGTGGCCGGGCGATCAGCGCCAGCGCGAGCCCCAGGCGCTGCCGCATGCCCATCGAGAAGCGCCCGGCGCGCTTCTTCCCGGTGTCCGCGAGGTCCACGGCGGAGAGCACCTCATCTATGCGGCTCTCGGGAAGGCCCAGCAGCGTGGTGCGCACGCGCAGGTTCTCGCGCGCGGTGAGGTTGGGGTAGAGCGGCGCCTCCTCGATGAGGCTGCCGATTGCGTAGAGGTCTTCGCGGCGCCAGGCGTGCCCGGCAAAGAGAATCTCCCCGGCCGTCGGCCGCAGCATCCCGCAGATCATCTTGAGCGTTGTCGACTTGCCGGCGCCGTTGGGGCCGAGCAGCCCGTACACCTCGCCCTCGCGGATATGAAGGCTCACGTCGGCCACGGCGTCCTGCGCCTGGTCGCCGCGGCCGAAGCGCTTGGTGAGCCCACGTGTCTCGAGCATGTAACCCATGGGTTTATCCTTTCTCTTCCGGGAGCGCGGGCCGAGTCACCGTGCTCGCGCGCCTTACCTTTCGGGTTCACCATCCATGGTGGGGCGCGTTTCTAACGAAGCCGTAACGGCCGCTGGGTTCTTTTGGCGACAACCCTTCTCGACCCGCACATCATGATTAATTTGTTTAAGGCAAAAACTTTCCCGATCGATGTAATCACCGAATCAAGACGTGTACGTCAGCCACCAAAACCGACATTTTTTGACATGTTTGGAGGCTGACGTACACAAAAACGGTACATTCACGTCGCGACAGCGTCCTCCACATGTCTGGACTCTCTATGCTTACGCTGGATAGACATCGCCAGAACGGGTATAGTATCGAAAGTTTTGTCGTTTACCAGCGGGGGAGTCCTGTGGGCATCAAGAAGAAGATCAAAAAGGAGCTTATCGGCACTTCCGATTACCCGTCGAATAAGATCTTTACGATCTCCAATTTCATCACCTTTACGCGCCTGATCCTCACGCTCGTCTTCCTGTACCTGTTTGTGACGGACAACAACCGTGTCGTCGCCATTGTCATCTATGCCATCGCGGCCTCCACCGACTGGATGGACGGTCAGATTGCCCGCATGACCAAAACGGTCTCGTGGCTCGGCAAGGTTATGGACCCCATCTGCGACCGTGCGCTGCTGTTTACCGGCGTGCTGGGCCTGGTAGTCCGCGGCGAGCTTCCCATCTGGGTCTGCGTGCTCATTATCGGCCGCGATATCTACCTGGGCATTGGCACGCTCATCGTGCGCCACTACCACCGGCGCCCCATCGACGTCGTCTTTCCCGGCAAGATTGCCACGGCGCTGCTTATGACCGGCTTCTCGCTCATGCTGCTTGGGTTCCCCGTCATCGACGGCTGGCATCTGCTGCCCGCCACGTTCACAGCATTCCCGGGCCTCAACGGCAGCTCGGTGCCTCTCGGCATCTTCTTTGTATACGGCGGCGTCATCTTCTCCATGCTCACCGCTGTCATCTATTCCATTAAGGGAGGGGCGGCCATTAAACAGGCCATCGCGCATCCCGAGGACGAGGACATCGACTTTCTTAACCCCGAAATCGAAGACTAAGTCGTTGGGGTATGATTACGTTCAGTACATTTTTTGCGGCACGTCCGCGATAGTTAGGGGTTGTCATGGACAACAAGGTCAACAATATGCCTCAGAACGATAAGACTGCGGACGCTACCTGCGTTTTCCGTGTTCCTTCGAGCGATGTCACCGTTCCCGACCTCATGGCCAACGTGCACATCACCGCTCCGGTTCTGTCCATCGTCAAGGGTCCGCAGACCGGAGCCGCCTTTGAGCTCGAGGACGACGTGACCACCATCGGCCGCGATCCCGCGAACGGAATCTTCCTCAACGACATGACTGTCTCGCGCAGCCACGCACGCATTATTCGTGAGGGCCTGGGCGCTCGTATTGAGGATCTGGGCTCGCTCAACGGCACCTGGGTCGACGGCGCCATCGTCAACGGTGCTCCGCTGCACGACGGCTCTTCCGTTCAGATCGGTACGTTCACGCTCATCTACCACGAGAGCACGCCGGAGCGCATCGAAACCGGTGAGTAGGGCATGGCCGAACGCAACTATCTGAGTATCGGCCAAGTCGTCAATCTACTTCGAGGCGCATACCCCGATCTATCGAACTCAAAAATTAGATTTCTAGAAGATGAGGGGCTCATCACCCCTCATCGTACGCCTAAGGGGTATCGCCAGTACTCCAAGGAAGACGTTGACCGTCTCGAGGTCATCCTGCACCTGCAGAAGACCCGCTACATGCCGCTCAACGTCATTAAGCAGCGCTTGGAAAATGCAACGGACCTGTCCACTTTGGCTTACGAGGTGGGCCTTCTGTCCGATGTTCCGCTGAAGACGGAGCCCAAGGAGACCAAGCAAAAGCTGCACCCCATCGAGACGATCCCCGACATGCTCGGTGTTGAGATTTCGTTTATCCGCTCCCTTGCCGAGAACGATCTTATCCGCATCATCAAAAGCCCGCAGAACCGTGAGCTCGTCGATGGCCGAGATTTCCCGATTATCCGTTACTGCTCCGAGCTGTCGCGCTTCCACATTGAGCCGCGCAACTTGCGCCAGTACGTATCGTCGGCAAACCGCGAGTCTTCGATGTTTGAGCAGGTTCTCGTGAGCATGCTCGGCATGGATACCTCCGATGACGAGCGCGACGCCAAGCTCGAGCGCGCTTTTAAGAAGCTGCACGACCTCACCGAGGGTGTGCACACCGCGCTACTTAAGAACCGTGTCTTTGAGTCGCTCAACGCCGTGGTCGAGGACGCTGACATCGATGCCCTCGATGAGGAGATCGCGCGTTCCGAATCCACCAAGGCTAAAAGCGATGGGGCAAGCGTCCCCGCGGTTGCCGCGTACGACGAGTCGCTCGTGCAGCCGTCCAAGGTCGTCGTCCCCTCGCATAACCCGTCTGCTAACACGGGTAAATAACCGCCGTCCACCCGGCAATCCATGAAAGGTCACGCCATGTACGACTTCGAATCTCATATCGTCGATATCCCCGACTATCCCGAGCCTGGAGTCGTCTTTAAGGACATCACACCACTCTTTGGCAATCCCGAGGCCCTGAAGGCCATGGTGGATGCCCTGGCCGATCATTTTGCCGACATGGGTATTACCAAGGTCGTAGGACCCGAGGCCCGCGGCTTTATGGTCGGTGTGCCCGTTGCCGTTGCTCTGGGTGCCGGCTTTGTTCCCGCACGTAAGCCGGGCAAACTGCCGCGCAAGACGGTCAGCGAGAGCTACGAGCTCGAGTATGGCACGGATTCCATCGAGATCCACGCCGACGCTATCAGCTCTAAAGATACCGTGTTGATTCTGGACGACTTGGTCGCGACGGGCGGAACCGTCGAGGCAACAGGTAAACTGGTGCGAGATATGGGCGCAAAGCTTATCGGTTACGGTTGTATACTTGAGCTTGCGTTTCTCAACCCGCGCGAGAAGCTCACGCCGTCTGATGACGATGTGGAGCTCTTTAGCCTGGTGACGGTAGACTAGCCGTTACCCTTAGTTACTGGAAAGGAAGCTACATGCGCACAGCAAACACGCACAAAAACATGGCACGCTGCGCTGCTACGGCAACCCTCGCTTGTGTTTTGGGCCTGGGCCTCGTAGCTCCGGCCTACGCCGATACCGCATCCGACCTTGCCGCTGCTCGTACTAAACTCGAGCAGATTGGCACGCAAACCCAGCAGATCTACGACGAGCTCGCCACTCAGACGCAGGCGCTCGACCAGACTGCCGGCGAGATCACGCAAAAGCAGCAGGAAATCGCCGATGGGCAGACTAAGCTTTCCAACTACGTTGCCGGTGAGTACAAGACCGGTGGCCTGAGCCTCCTTCAGGTTCTGACGGGCGTCGACGACTTGGGCGACATGCTCAACCGTCTGTTCTACTACGGTAAGGTGTCCGACAAGCAGGCCCAGACCATCCAAGAGGTCAAGGAGCTCAAGCAGGAGCTTACCGATAAGCAGGCCGAGCAGGAGAAGAACGTCGCTGCCACGCAAAAGAAGGTCGACGAGCTCAACGCCCAGCAGGCCGAGGCTCAGAACGTTGTGAACTCTCTGGACTCGCAGCTGCAGGCCGAGCTTGCCGCCGAGGCCGAGGCCAACGCAGCACTGCAGGCCGGTATCAACGCCAGCACCGCCGAGAAGGCCACGGTGAACACCGAGACCGCCGGTACGACCGAGAACACCAACAATGGTGGCGGTACGACCAACAACGGCGGCAACACGCCTGCACCCACGCCCGCTCCTACTCCTACGCCGCAGCCCGTGACGCCCGCCCCGGCACCGACGCCTTCTGCACCGAGCCAGTCCGTTGACGGCGGTTCCGTTGTTTCGCGTGCCTACAGCAAGCTTGGTTGCGCTTATTCCTGGGGCGGCATTGGCCCGAACAGCTTTGACTGCTCCGGCTTTGTGAGCTACTGCCTCACGGGCCGCTACTGCCGTCTGGGCACCACCGGCACCTTCATGGGTTGGACCCGCGTGTCCGATCCGCAACCCGGCGATGTTGTGGTTAACTCCTACCATACCGGCATCTATATCGGTAATGGTCAGATGATCCATGCTTCCGACTACAACACGGGCGTTATCATCAGCTCCGTCGCAGCCGGTATGAACAACAACTACATCTTCGTACGCTACTAATTTATTGCTACAGCGAACGAACGTGGGCCTCGTGATCTTGAGTCACGAGACCCATTCTTTTTGCCCCTACCGTTTGCCTTAAGGTCAGGACGGCTATCTAGTATTCAAAACTAGATAGCCGTCCAATCGATCTGAAAGATGGCTATAATTGTTAAGGAACAAATAGAAAGGACCCTCAATGAGCTGGGCGCTTATCTCCGATTCGAGCTGCAATCTTCGCGATTGGCAGCCAACCGCACCTCATACCACCTTTGCATTTGCACCCCTTAAGATCCGAGTGGGGGAGCGTGAGTTTGTCGATGACGTCACGCTCGACGTTCACGAGCTCAATTGCGCTGTGCAGGCGGAGTCGGGCGCTTCTTCGAGCGCCTGTCCAAGCGTAGGGGAGTGGGCCGAACTCTTTAAGCTTGCCGACAAGACGATTTGCATGCCCATCTCCGAGGGCGTCTCGGGAAGCTACAATGCCGCGGCCACCGCACGTGACATGGTGCTTGCCGAGGAGCCCAACCGTCAGATTCATTTGGTTAACTCGCGAGCCGCAGGTGGCAAAATGGACCTAATCTTCCTGCTGTTCGATCGCCATCTTGCAAGTAACCCGGACGTTTCCTTTGAGAACGCCTGTGCCTACTTCGATAGCCTCGAGCAAAACAGCAAAATCCTCTTTAGCCTGTGTAATTACGAGAACCTTGCAAAGGCCGGACGTATTCCCAAGGCAGCCGGGGTCATCGCCAATAAACTCAACATTCGAGTTTTAGGCACAGCAAGCGAGGCGGGGGAGATTAAGCTCGTTGGTCACACCCGTGGCGAAAAAAAGATGCTTGGCAAGATTGTCGATACCATGGAGGCCGAGGGCTTTACCGGCGGCGAGGTCGTTATCGACCATGTCGAGAATGAAGCAGGCGCCCAGGCACTTGCCAGGCGCATTGCGGAGCGGTGGCCAGGCTCCAAGACTATCATCATGCCCTGTAACGGGCTAGATTCATACTATGCCGAGATGCACGGCCTCATTATCGGCTACGGCATGGGCGTGGCTTCGGGCCGATAATGCCCAACTAGACAAACGCACGGGCGGGATAAGGAGCCAGCGGCTCTTTATCCCGCCCGTCTTATACCTCGGTTAGCTATTAAACCCATTGAACTTTAGATAGCTCATCAGGTACGCCTTCGAAACGAAGGACGATACTGCACTGCGCACGAGCAGCGATTCGCGCGTAACCTGATGTGCGGTATCGGGCACGGGAGTCTGCTCGATGGAAAACGCCGCACGAATCGATGCCTCAAGTTGATCGACTACATAATCGAAAGCCGTAGGAGCGTCGTAGCTTAAGCGCTGAATATTAAAGAGCGCCTGAACCGCAGCGATGGGCAGCACCTGCTTAAAGATACAAATGGCGATGAGACGCGCAATCTGCTCACGGCCATACTGCTTTTTAACCGGAGCAGGAACGAGGCCGACCTTCACGTAGTTATTGATCATCGATGGCGTGATAACGGGCTGCTCTACGCAAATCGAAAGCGGCTCCATCCATAGCGCAACATATTCAATAACCTGATCGCGATAGAGCGTTACGTTGGGCAGCTGGTCATAGCGCGGCAGGCTCAACGCGTTGAGTTTACGCACCGTATCGGACTGAATAAATGCATCCGGCAGCACCGTCGGTTGAATATCCTCGGGCTTAATGCTGACCGATGTATCGGACATCGGGATAACATGTTTAGCGTGGTTCATAAGAGGCCTCCGTTCGTTTTCTATATTGTATTCTAGGTTATCTAGTTTTGCATACCACATTGCCGCAAAGTAAAAGTGGCTGGGCGGCACATTGATGTACCGTTCAGCCACTTTGTTTAAAGATAACAACCTTACATAAGATATATTATCGTACTTATTCGCGTAGGAAAGCGTATGCGCTGGTTGCCGCTATGGCTCCGTCCGAAACGGCGGTCACAACCTGGCGTAAACGCTTGGAACGGATATCGCCGGCTGCGAATAAGCCGGGCGTACGGGTGGCCATCGAATCGTCGGTAACAATGCCGCCGTCAGGAGCCAGATCGACTAGATGCTCAACAAGCTCGGTATGTGGTTGCGTCCCCGTAAAGACAAAAATGCCAAATGAGCTAGGTTCAAAGGACTCAGTGTGCATTTCACCAGTCGCATTGTCCTTGAATGTGATTGTCGAGGGCATCGCTTCACCAGAAAGCTCAACAATACTAGTTTGGTACCTAACTGAAATATTGTCCTTAGCAAGAACTTTATTCACAACGCCCTCGGGTGCACGGAACTGATCGCGACGCAGCACGATGGTCACGCTGCTGGCAATGTCGGACAGGAACAGTGCCTCCTCGCATGCCGAATTACCGCCTCCGATAACAAAGACCTGCTTGCCGCGGAAGAACATGCCGTCACATGTTGCGCAATACGAAACGCCACGACCGCGATACGTGTCCTCGCCAACAAAACCCGCAGGACGCGGCGTGGCGCCCATGCACGCAATGACGCTCTTGGCCGCTGTGTCGCCCATATCATGATGGATGGTAAATTGAGCCGCATCGGCATCGTAATCGACGCCTGTCACCATACTCCATTCAACCCGAGCTCCCAGGCCTTCAGCATGCTGTTGGAACCGCTCACCAAGTTCGACACCGCTGAGCAGCGGAATGCCAGGATAATTCTCAATCTCGTTGGATGTGGCGATCTGTCCGCCAGACATGCCCTGCTCAAGGACAGTCGTCGTCAGGTTGGCGCGCACCGCATAAATGGCGGCAGCATAGCCAGCAGGACCGCCGCCGATAATCGCAACATCGATCGTCTGATCGGTAGTCATGAAGAGTCCTCTCGTCGAAACGTTGTCGTTCTTTGCGCTCATACCCAAATTTACGTGAACGTGACACTCATGCACTACAATGATAAATCCGTATTACAACGTCGAAGGGGAGTTATCGATGGACCAGGCGCAGACGAGTGACGACGCTCCCCTGCTCACGCACAGCACTCCCCAATCGGAGCAAACCACGCTCCTGGCTCAACAAAAACCTCTCGTGACCATCGTGCACGCCTCCGTTGGCTCGGGCCACAAGGCCGCCGCAAATGCGATTGCGCAGGCATTCGACCTCATCCGCGGCACCAATGGCATCCCCGAGGATATTGAGATTGAAGTGCTCGATATCCTTGATTTTGGACGTATTAAATTCGACGGCAATAAGACCGCGGCTTCTTTTACGGGAGCCACGCGCCCCATTTACGACCTGACCTGGCGATATACGCTTACGGGACATCTTCTCTGGGGTGGCGGAACGGCATGGTCGCGAATTATGTTCCCCGCCTTCAACGAATATATTCGTAGTCGCAGGCCCATAGCCGTGGTTGCAACGCACATCACAGCAGCCAATGTTGCCGTGGGCGCCCGCGTAATTACGGGTATCGATTATCCGGTCATCTGCGTACCGACCGACTACGAAGTCGAGGGCTGGTGGCCCCACAAGGACACCGATCTATTCTGTGTTGCCAACGAATTTATGGCCGAAACGCTGCGTCCGCGCGAGGTGCCCGAGGCAAAGATTCGCATTACCGGCATTCCTATTCGCGCCGGATTCGACACGGATTACAATCGCGAGGAAGAACTAGCCAAGTTCAACCTCCCTACCGACAAGACCGTCGTGCTGGTAATGGCCGGCGCCAGCTTGCCTCAGCCTTACGTCCGCTTTCGCGCGGCGATGGACCACACACTCCCCTTCCTGCGAAGCTTCGAAGACATGCACTTTGTCTTTTTGCCCGGCAAAGACGTGGAGTATGCCA
>ERZ1035014.284-NODE-284-length-25683-cov-24.309349_pt1 | contig 25683 bp, 44 predicted proteins | sample MGYA00520620_ERZ1035014 | MGnify/ENA primary metagenome ERZ1035014 (study PRJEB33766, sample SAMN09781744) | gut metagenome | biome: gut microbiome | host: Homo sapiens | place: Madagascar | study: EMG produced TPA metagenomics assembly of the PRJNA485056 data...
GATAGCGATAAAGCCGCCGTTGGTTTCGCCGTTCTTGTCGGAGTAATCGCCCACGAGCCAGATATCGTCAAAGTCCGCGTCCTTGAGGTCGTTGCGCGGTGTGACCTTGGTCGTGTCGGTCGTCCCGATGTCCGCCGCGCCGCACAGCCGCTTTGCAATGGCGGTATCGGCATTGACAAACGTACCGGCCATCTTGACCTCCCACGAATCGAGCGTTTTCAGCTCCTTCATGTTCTTCGGACAGTTGTCAATATCCGCGCCCAAGTCCGAATAGGTCGGCGTGGCGGTAAAGTTGACGCCGCCGGTCGTTGCGCCGATCTGCCCCGCCTCGCCGATGGTGCCGGTAGCCGGCGTGAAATCGGTCGTCAGAATACCGGCGTTGATCTGTAATTTCTGAAACGCATCCGAAGGAATTTTCGTAAATTTCATGTTGCGTTGTCCTTTCGTCAGTTTTGCGACAGGTATTCCACCGTAATGTTGAGATACCGCCGCTTGATGTTTTTATCGCTCTCGTCCGCGATATTCTGGCACCACGGGGAGCCGCGCGTGATCCACATCGCGCCGCCGTCGTAAGAGACAAACGTTCCACCCATGCCGATGGCGTCGGCGATCTCCTGCGCCTTTGCGTTCGGTACCGCTTCGCTCTCGGTGTAATACCAGAGGTTGACAGTCAGCGCGATCTCGCCGCTCTCCCATGAGCCGGTGATAAGCTCATAGGTCAGCCACGGGAAGGTCGCGTCCTTCGGCACATTGGAGGTCGGATAGGCCGGGAGAAATTGAGAAAACCACGCATGGAGCGCCTTATCCTTTGTCATTTCGGCAGCTCCTTTCGCTCGGCGGTAAAGAATTTTAGCGCCTTAATGATCGCGCCCGCAGACCTCGGCGCGGCCTTTTCTTCGGGGTTGGAGGTCACGCGGTAAGTCAGCCCCGTTTCCATGTCGCGGAAATAGTCGTTATACTCAATCGGCACGCTCTGATTGACCAGCGCGGAATATACCGAGGTCACACCCTCCTTTTCCGCTCTGCGGGCCTCCATCGAGGTGTCAAGCGCCTGATAGTTGAGAAATTCCGCGCCCTCGGCCCATGCGACGATGTAGCCGCCTGCGCCGTCCGGCGTTCGCGTCTTTTCCATCAGCACGCATTTGCTTGCGAAATCGTCCAGTAAACTCACGGTTCCACCCCCTTGAGCTTCCGCCAGTCATTCAATCGACCCTTAAAAGCGCCCTGCCAGCCGTTTAACGCGTTGCTGTCGCTTCCCGCGCTGCGTTTGGTGTAAGAATAGCCCCCAAAGCTCTCGCTTTGATACGGGCTTGCAACGGCCTCCCCGTTCTTTTCTTCCCACGCGGCGATATCTTCGGCAAGCGCAACCACAGCCTTTGGAACCGCCAGCGCCCACACCGTCCCGGTAAATGTTTCATCCGTCAGGTCAACCGCCGGATACAGGTGTAGGCCATCGTTGAACACGGAACCACAGATGCGGAAATATTGATTGGTTTGGAGAAAAGGCAGCGCAATGCTGCCATTCTCCACGGTGAACGCGCCCTCGTGAATCTCCACAAGGAACCAGTTGTTCAAGTGCCGTAAGACTTGCTCAAGCATTACGCCGCCCTCCTATTACTTCTTGAACTTTGCCAACACGACTTTGGCTTCGTTGGTCAGAGCCGCAACGTAAAACTCGTCAGCGGTGATCTCGGTGGAGCGGTTACGCGGCTTGCGCTCGGTTTCCACGTTGATGCTGCGTTTGCGGTAGATGGTCAGGGCGGGAACATTGTCCTCGGTTTCGCTGTCCTCGTTCAACTTGACAATGGGGCAAGCGTAGTAAGCGGTAGCAGCAGCCTTGACCTTATCACCGACAACCAGAGCAGAAGCGCAATGGGGCTGGATGGTCGCCAGATGCTTTTTGGTGGTGGTTTCGTTGGTGGCATCGTCAACGATTTCGATGGTGCCGGTGCTGTTGTCCTTTTCATACTCGATGGACGGCACCTTGCGGCTTGCTACAACACGGGTGTTTGCGATCTTGCCGATCTCACCGGACAGCATCACGCCTGTCTGATACTTGTCGGCGCTGATAAAATCAGCATCCTTGCGCAGGGTCGCCATTTGCTTGGGGTTGATGAACATGACCTTGTCGCTGTTGATCTCCTCGTTGAAAACGTCGATGGCACCCACAATAGCATTGTAGCCGATGGCTGCCGCGCTGCCGTCATAAGTCAGCGTTGCGCCCTGCAAGGCATCCATGCAGTCATTGTCGATTTTGGCAGCGATGGACAGCGCCAGCTGCGCGTTGGCTTCGCCCACGGGGTTGCCGTAGCCGGACAGAACAGCCTCATCGGTAAGACCGACGCCCTTCATTGCCTTTTTGATTTTGTACTGCTTGTCCTTGGTGCTCATCTTGTCGATGTCAACATCCACACCTTCAGCGACATCCTCAGCGTCGCCGATGTACCCATAGGAAGGCACGGTAATTGTGTCGCCGGGAACGCCGGAAAGGGTATCATCCACCTTTGCGAAAGGTGCTACGCGGATTTTGTCGGGGATTTTAGCGGAAATCATATCAGCCATAACTTCCGGGTCGATCAGGTCTGCGAGTTTAGTCAGAATCGTATCTGCCATAGTTTTTAATCTCCTTTGTTGTCAGTTTTTCGTCAGCTCCGAATACTGTTCGGGGCTTTCCTTCTTGAGCTTCAGTCGGTCGGCATAGCCCATTTTCTTAAAGGCTTCTGCCGTGACACCGCTGCCGCCGGTATTCGCCGGGGGAGTGGCGGGATTTGCGCCCTTTGTCTGCGTGGTGGAGACAAGCCCCCTGTAAGTGCCGTCTACGAGCGCATCAAGGGCCTTGGTGTCCTTGATCTTCTCGCCGTCCAGCTCCAATGCGGCCATTTCCTCGCCGCAACCGCGCATGGCAAGGTCGAGATTTGCGCCGGTGATGTTTTTGCTCTCAAAGTAAGCACGCACGGCCTTTTCCTTTGCCGCCTTGCTCTCCTTTGCTGTGATGTCGGTCTTAAAGGCTTCAAAGTCCGAGTGTTCCTTCTCGTACTTCTCCTTGTAGCCGCCGTCACCTGCCGCCTTGAGATCGTCCAATTCCTTCTGGACGCCGGGCAGCTTCTCCGCATCCGACTTATACTTTGTGAGATCGTCCTTGAGGGGGTCAACCACGCCCAGATGTAGCGCAACCAAGCGATTTTCGATCTCTTCGGTGCAAGCGTCGCCGAGAATATTTCTGATTTCCGCTCTCGTAAATTTCGCCATGTTATTCGTTCTCCTTTTCCTTGGCCCCAATTCTTCGGGGGCGAACGTTGTATAAAAACCGCTGTACCTCGCGGTGTTTACCTACTTGATAAAGTCCTTAGCCATTTTTCAGCTCGCTTTCCAGAATGTCCCGATACTGTCCCGCATGGTCGGCGGCAGCGGGTTTCAAAAACGGCTGTGCCTTGTTGCCGCGCGTGTAATGCCAGTTGCCTTTTGCGTCCTGATACACCCACGGCGTAGGCCGTCCGCCGCCTCCTTCTTCATAAATGCCGGTACCAAGCTCGACGTAAGCGGCATATTCGTTGTTCGTGCCGATGATAGCCGCCGGTTCCTGCTCGTCTACCACATGGGTAATGCTGTTTCGCAGATTTCCGGTATCCACGGGGCACAGCTTTTTCGCATATCCCTCTGCCACCAGCCCGCACTTTTCAAGCCCGCGCAGCAGCGCCGCCTTGATTTCAGCAGAAACCTCCGCACTGTGGTCTTGAATTGTAACACTCATTTTGACCTCTTAAAATACTTGTCAACAATGCTCAAAACTTTATCCGCATACTCATTGGACTGTGTTGCAAGTTTCGCGTAGGCAAAACACTCCGCTAAAAATTCGTTTTGGTTTGAAAATGCATATTTGCCCAATTCTTCCGGCTTTTCTTTTTTTGCTTGGATATAAACGCTTTCAATTTCGTCCCAAAATTTCAGTTCGTCCCCGTAGCCGTATAGTCGGCTTGTCAGTTCTTCTGAAAGTGTATGTGCAAACTCGTGTGTTGTTGTATAGATGCCGATTTGCCGCCGCCCAATACGCGGACTTTCTCCGCGCACAGCGGATTTCCTTAGTTCCGCAAATAAAGTGTCTTGATCTTTGTAATACTTTTTTGGATATTGGAGCGAAACTTTTTCAGCCCTTGCCCCAGATCGTTTTACTTCGCCCAGCGCTGCCCGTGTGGAAACAGTTACTATTTCGCTAAAATGATACCCGTATTCTTCACCGAGCCTTAAAATTTGCGCCATATTTTCTTTTGCAAGATCGAAGTCCATTCCTGTAAGGTCGACCGTTTTCTTTGTCGCTTCGTGGACAATAGATGCAATTTCATTTGTTGTTTCTGCAGATTTGATTTTGTCAATCATCGCAGCAGTTTTGCTTGTATTCGATGTCTTTTCTTTCCACCCCGCCCATTCCGCATAGGTCATATCAGAAACAACCTCTGTTTGCCCCGTATCGGCGTTTCTGGCGCGCCTTTGCGCTGATGAGGTATCTACGCCCTCCACGGCGGCAATCAGCGTACAGCGGCAATTATATATTTCCCACGGTGGCCCTTGTGGGTCGCCGGGGAAGCGGCAGCCGTTAGAAAACTTCTTGTCTTGCGCCACTTGTTCGCCGTCAAGCATGGCATGAGAGTGGCGTGTACGCGCGTCCAGCGTAGCCAACCATTCTTTTTTGAGCTTAATGCCCATCTTTTCCGCCGCCGCGTAGCTGTCCATGCGTCCGGCGTTCTGCGCTCCAGTCACGGCGGTTCTGGCGGTGCGGATGGCGGAATCGCGGCTCATGGTGGTAATACGCTTTTGCAGGTCATCCGCCATGTGTTTGATGCTTTTCCCCTGCAAGATGGAGCTTGTGACGCTTGCCGTGATCTGCTTTTTACCATATGCGAGGTCGATACCACGCTTTAAGGCGCGTTTCGGCGGGTAATACGGCATTAAGTCCGGTTGCTCTACCATGAGCCGCTTGACCGTCTGCTCGTCCCATAGGTCAAAGCCGACGCTGCCCGCGACCTGCTCGATGGTGTACGCCGAATAGTTGCGGTTAAGGGAGTAAATACCCGGCGTTGCATCGTTGGTGTAGGATACCGCCACGGCGTTTGCATCGGTCACACGGTGCGCCACCTTGTCACGCATGGCCTGATAGCGTTCCCCGCGCCCGATTTGGTTCAACCGCCATTGCTTATAGTCGGCCTCCGTCCACTCCTTACCGTTCTGCACGGTGCCGATCAGCGCTTTCATTTCCTCATCGCGCTGCTTGAACTGCTCAAAGTATGCGTCGATAGTAGATTGCAGCTCTTCCCCTGCCTCACGGTACAGCTTCGCAATGCGCCGTTCCAGCTTTGCAAGCTCCTTGTTGGTCATCTTGTGGCCGAGATCACTGGTCGCCATCGTCAATCACCGGCTCTGTCAAGTCAATTACTTCCGCCGCCTTGCGTTTCATCATGTCCTCGTACTGGTAAATATCGCCGTTGATGGTCAGCAGCTTCTTTGTGATGTACTCGTCATCGTAATACGCCGCGCCCAGAAGGATGTTCTGCGTCTCCTCGCTCTTGTTGATAATTTGGTTGCGCGTATAACTCGGCTGATCCTCAATACCTGCCAAACGAAGAATCTCAACAATAAACCGCGTTACCTCGGATTCAAACTTGTCTGTTTTCAAATCCAGCGGCACATAGCTGGCCTTGATTGCCGTCGCCGTCTGGTTCCCTGCGGATACCGCCGCCGCGTCAAAGCACTGGAAATCCTCGTACAGCTTCTTTTTGAGCATATCAATTGTGCTGCTCGTGCCCTCATACGGAGCCTCGATGGTCTTGCTCTCCACCTTTGCGCCGTCGTCGCCGTTTGCGTGGGCAACGTGGGTGGTTTTCAAGCGCTCCACAAATTTTGCGTCATCCAGATCGTCCATGCCGTTGCAGTTGGACAGCACCCAATAGATCAAATTGCCCTCGTCCACATTGTTGACCATGTTCGAGGACGCAAGATCGAGCGCGTCAATGGTGTTGCGCTTGCCGACAATTTCGGACAGACACCGCTTGTTGTTTTTCAGCGGCACAATGGGAAAACTCGGATAGTTCCCGCCGTCGTAAATTTCGGTTTCGCCGACCTCGGCCTTTCGCTCGATCAGCTTATAACTTCGTTTCGGCTGCATGACGACCATACCCTCGCCGCTTGGCTGGAAATACTCGGTAAAGCCGTCGATCTCGTACAGCGTCGCTCTCAACGGTTTATCCTGTGCCACCTGCCAAAAGCGTATACCGGCTTTCATCGCGCCGTCTTCCTCATCGTAGAGAGGAACGAACTCAAGCAGGGAGAACACCCGCAAATGCGTCAAATCCCAAAACCCGAAGGACACGCCCGCGATTTTCGCCTCACGCGCCGCATCCATGACTTCCTGGTCAAAGTCCGGGCAAAGTTTTTTCGGTGTTTCCTTCTCCGCAAAGGTTACGCCGTTACCCAGAAGATAGGAAACTTCCTGATCCACCGCCAGACCAAAGAATCGGCTGGCCAGCTTATGGTTTGCCGCCCACATATCCGTGTGGCTGCGCCCCTGCATATCGTATATGATTTTTTCATAGCGGTTGATCGTGGGGTTCAGGCCGTTGTAGTATTCCTCCGCGTCTGCCGCTGTCCGATACGCCGCAGTCTCGCGGTGCGCATTGATCGCGCTGCGGATAAACTCAATCCGCGCCTTTTCATCCTCTCCCACCGCCACGAGGTCGTTGTATGTTTTGATAGCCGCTCACCGTCCTATCTATTCCAAAGTGGTGTATACTCGCGCCGATACGCCTTGTTCTTCAGGACCGTATAAGCGAAATATCGCGTTTCGTCCATTGCGTGGTCGTTTTCCTTAATTGGCCTATCATCGGCGGATTTTTCGTCCCACCGATACAGTCCAAACTCGCGGATGCAGTCTTTGCAATCTCGGTGTATCTTGATTACGCCGTCCTGCAAAAATCGCGCCGTAGTCATAATGCCGTTGGTTACGTCGTTGTTGGCCTTTCGCACCATATAACCGCGCCGCCGCAAAACCTCGATAAACGAGGCGGCAGACGGGTCGACGATAATGCTTTTGACATTCGCCTCTCCGACGAGCTTTTCAATTTCGTCGGCGTATTCCTCGTCCGTCTTGTTCTTCTGGCTCTCGCGCCCAGAATAGTAATACTCCCGGATGCGCGTGGCCGTCTTCCCGTCCCAACGCCACAGCCCAGCGGAAAACGGGTTAAGCGTGCCATAGTCGCAGGACACATAATATTCTCCCTTTTCCGGCAGTTCGTCCACAATGCAGCTATCGCCAAACATGGGATAGATCAGCCCCTCGGCCACTACCCACAATCCGCGAATGTATCGGTCATAAAACACGCCGGAGAACATTGCCTGATAGCGTTTCAGCGTCTTTTGAGATAAGCCGGGGTTGTCCGTCATTTCAAAATGCAGATACAGCGCGTTCCGCTCCTTGCTCCTCTGTATCCACTCTGTATAAAACCAGTGTTGCGGACTTCCTGGGTTGCAGGAAAACCACAGCTTTGCCCCGTCTACTGAACAGCGGGTTAATGCCTGCTCCACGAACGAGCGCGGCATCAGCACCGCCTCGTCCAGCAGCACGCCAGCCAGCGTGCGGCCTTGGATCAGCGTATAGCTTGCCTCGTCCTTGCCGCCGAACACTTCAAAGTAATTCGTCACAGCGCCGCGCCGCACTTCCATCACCTTGTCGCCGCGCCGCCAGCGGATAATATAGCGCTCCTTTGCGAGGCTCATCGCGGTAAACGGCACGATGATGTTCTTGGTGCAGCTGTCCACCGTTCGGCCACACACGCCAAAGCGCTGACCGCTGAAATTCTCCATTGCCCAGCGGACGAACGCCCACATCATAATGGAGGTCTTGCCGGAACGCACGGCACCGTCGCAAATCAGCGCGTCATACTTGGAATAGGGGAAAGCAAGGATTTTTGCTTGCTTTGCGCTAATCATCGCTCTCAAGCTCCTTTGCCATTTCCTTTAGGCTCTGACTAAGCGCATCTTCCCTCACCGTGTCAGCAGGATTGCCGCCGATCATCGCCCACTTGTCGATCAGTGTCCCCATCGCCGTGGTGATCTGGCTGAGATTCGCCGTCGCCAGCTTTTCGGGGTCATTGAGCATTTCAAGTCCCTTGCCGATGAAAGAACACACAAGGTCTTTGTGGTCATTCATGTACTCCATCACATCGGCGGTGTTCTCTTCCTTTTTTTGCTCGCACTTTTCCACAATGTCGGCATTCGCCCGCACAAGGTTCTTAACCGTCGTTGCGGACACGTTGTTGATTTTTGCCGTGGCGCAATAGTTGTTTGTCTGCACATAGTCCGCCAGTATTTTCTTTTTCTGTCGGTCTGTCAGACGAGCAGCCATTGCCACCACCTCAAATCAATTTTGCTACCAGCCCCCGCCCCTTGGCTACAGTAACAGTCTTTCCCCGCCCGTATGGGCTACACTTGCCGCACTTTCAGGCGAGCGCTTTGCCCATTGCCAAAGGCAGCGGCTTTCCTCTTTTGGTACGGCGAGGCGGTATTGAGCCGCCACACGTCCGCAATGTGGCCTATAGCCATTGCTTTCGCTTCTGCTTCTGCACGCCGCATATGTCCCCGCTGGGCCACATTGTTAAGAGGTGCGCGGGGTCCTGTGCCGCATGAGAGGTGCGACCTCTCGGCCCTGATCGTGGGCTGCATCGTGCGTGCGGCATATTGCGGGGGCGGTGTGAAAAGATGAAAAAGCACCGTCCCCGCTATGGCGCAGGAGGTAAACGCCATAAATGAGAGAACCGCAAAGGCTTTTACACCTCTGCGATTCTATTATCTCATAAGCAAATGGCTTTTTAAGGCCAACTTTTAGTCATCGAGCAGCCCATAGTTCCGTGCTACGCACTTGATAAAATCAGTATGCCAGCGTCTCGCCGTCCGGTCGGAACAGTTGACTGCCATCGCCGCCCCTTCGAGCGTGTGTGTCTTGTCCCAAAACACAAGGCGGATAAATCTCAAGCGCTCTTCGCCGTCTTGCATGGATCCTGTTTCGCTTACCGCTTGGCTCACAGCGCAACTTTCTTTTAGCGACACGCCGCGCAACCCTAGTTCTCGATCTGGGTCGTAGCGGCGGATAATGGCTTTTACATAGCCCCACCAACTATAACGAGGTTTACTCATGGCGCGCTACCTTTCTCTTCACCCACGCCCACAGGTTGCGCCACGGATGGGCTTCTGCGTAGTCAGCGGCGGGGACGTTGGCTTTAATCGTGATCATCAGCATATACGTTACCTTTCACGTGCTCTTTCCACCACAGATATTCTTTGCGCTCTCGTCGATATTCAAAAATCAGGCTTTCCGCCTTGCAAATATCGCGGAATCTGTTGCTTGCTGCAATCCATGCAGTCTCAACCAGCCACCATAAAAAGCATAACGCTGCAAGAATCGCTGCAATTCCGCCAATCGCTATAAAGAACATTCCAACGCCTTCAACAAAAGATTCCATTCGTTATCCCTCCTTCGGCTCTCCGTAACTGCAAAAATCATCCGGCTCTACGCAAACCGCCTCGCCGGAATACCCACGTTCGGTCTCTTTCGGTTCGGTGTGCAAATAGCACAGCCCGTTCGGGTGGTTACGATAGTGCGCGCAGTCCTTGCACCGAGTAACAACCACAGCATCGACGGTTGGAAGAACATACTTGATTATGTGATGTGCTTCTGTAAATCCCTCGGCAAGACTATCAAGCTGAGTTTCGCCGTTGTGTATCAATTCTTTCGTTTCCTCGTATTCTTCGTCAAACAGTCTCAATGCTTCATCAGCGTCAATCAACCTCATCGCTTGTTACCTCCATTCTTTTTGCACGGAGAACAAAACAGTCTATCGACCCAAGATACTTTTCCGCTGCCGCCAGTAGCGCATTTTTTCGATTGGCAAGTCCTGTTCTCTTTGTGGAAATAGATGCAGTCCTTACACGGATTTCGCATCGCCGTCACCTCCGTCCATACGTGCCCCACAGTAATAGCAAAAACGGCACTCATTCTCAAAGATTGCATCATGTGCATCATCGGTTGGGATATCTACTCCGCAGTTTGAACATTTACCATCTCCCCACCGCGCATGCACCACCGGCGCAACATCGGCGGCGGGGACAATATCAAAAACTGCCTCTACTGCCTTGCATAATTCCTGTCGTTTGTAAACCAGATTGATTTCTCTTTTCCCGTCAGCTGCGGCCATGGCGAGATTCCACTCGTGGTATGCGTGTTCTGCGACTTTAATAGCCGCTTCCTTTACAATGTATTCAGCCATTGTCAGTCCTCCTGTTCCATGCTTCAACCGCCGTTTCTACGGCGTTGCTTTCGTACTCCATGTTGTCCGTCAGAATCATTGTGCCTACATAGCATTTAGAGCAAATTACTCTTACGCCGCCACTTACAAACAACCGTGCTTTACCTCCACAAAACGGGCAAGGTTTCAGGTCAAGCATCCTTAATCGCCTCCAATGCTTTCTCCGCTTCAACCGGTGTTTCCAGCCATGCCAAAATATCCGAATAGTCCTCCGAAAACTCTAACTCGTTCTCAAACCCAAGACTTTTGTACATTAACCTACAAAATTCTTTTTGGTTGTCGTATAACAGTTTCGCTAACTGCTGATTTGTCGCGGCTCGTATACGGTCTGCATTGGTCAACGCTTTGTTAGAGGGCCGCACCACCACGCGCCCGTCCTTGTCGGCTTTCAACAGTTCCCGAATCCGTTCCGCCTTTGCCGTGTCATCGCTAAAGGCAGCTTCGATAATGACCTTTGCGTTTTCGCACTGTTCCGGCGTCAACCCCGTATCTTCATAGTCGGCGAGGCGGTTTGCCGCTGAAATATAATCATGATTCTTTACCCACACACCATAAAGTACTTTTGGGTCTGCGCAATTTGCGTCTCTTGTCGTCAGTCGTTTCATCATTCTACCTCCTGCATCCAGAACTCACGGCGACAATCCACACAAGTTTTACTTCCACCAATACATGTTCCAAAAGTGCTTCTGTGCCAATCTGCAACCCCGTTGGGGCAAATGCTCAAGACCCCGTCTGCACAAGTCCACGCATTCGGATACTGCTCCAAAAACGCGCTCTGCCGCGTCTTGACAGGATTCATCTTTGCCCATTCCTCAACTTCGGCAACAACATCCTCTGGTGAATCAATGAAAACGCGATATTTTCTGCTCACTTTTTTATCCATGCGTCTCAACTGCTCGACAAATTCAATAGCGTCCATAATTACCTCCCTAAAATTTAAATCTCTCCTTGAGCTTCTTCCCGTTGAAATCGGCCTCCGCCGTAAAGTAGCGGTGCGCCTCGTTGATGTAGACGACGCGCCCGTGCGCAGTCGTCTCTTTCGTGGTAATGCTCATAATGCCGTTGCTGCCCTCAAATGCGGCAGGCTTCCAGCTAAATGGTTCTCCGATGTTCATTCGTCTTCCCTAATGTCTCCTCCCCATTGCTCCGCCATAGCTTTGGCGATGCCGGGGAAGGTCTTTGCGCGGTTTTTCGCCCTATCTGTGGTAAACATCCCTTTATGCTGTTCCCCATGCTTATGGCTGTAGCTGCCGCTCGGACACCATGTTGCTGTCGGTTCAACAATATTGGTCGGCTCTAACGGCTGGACGCCACGCTCCCACAGTAAGGTTTTTTTGCTGAACGGGTGCTCGTATTGATAGGGCTGTATGGCTTGGGTTGGCTCTGGATACTCAAAGACTTTACTCGGCGTCGGGTTCTCGATCACAACTTTTTCACAATCCGCTGCCCAAATAGCTAAAAACAGCGCTTTGCCGCACAAACCCTCATAATACCGCTTGATATTGAGCTTGCCGCCCCTATACAAGTGCCGCGCTCCGGCGTTGCTGGTTTTGGTGCAGGGCGGGAAAGCAATAATCATATCCCATTTCCCGACGTCATGCGTCTCCCCGTCCATTGTGGTCACTTGCCCCCCCTCGATGGCCTTGAGTGCATCGCCCAGAATATGCCACTCCGGGTGTCCGCCGGACGGCTCCTGAATGTCGCAGCTATACGCCTCGTGCCCCAGCGCACGGAACGCCTTACACACTTCCTGTGATTCCTCGCAGGCGACTAAAACCTTCATCTCAATACCTCACTCCGATGTAATCCAGCACTCGGCCATAGCCGAGGCCCTTTTCGTTGGGTTTCCATAGCCCGTCCGTGTCCCATTCGCCGCCGCCGATGCAAAAGTCATAGTGCTTCGGATGCGTGTGCTTCATGCGCTCGAATCGGTTCTCGCCTTTTTCGAGGTGAGCTCCGAACGCGCAGAACATGCACCCCGTGCGTTGACATCCCGTGCAGTGCAGCTTGCAGTCGATCAGCGTCGCGTTGTAGTCGTTCTCTCCGTCGCTTGCTACAATGTCACCGTATACGCTGGCGATAGGGATATGCCAGTCTACGATAAACCGCAGCACGTCCTGCTCCGTCCAGAAACTCATAGGCTTAGATAAGGGACGACTTCCTTCAAAGGCGTTGCAGCCGGTTTCGCGCCATTTTTGCATCCGCAAAAGACTTTCCTCCGCCATTGTTGCCGTCGTGGGCTTGACACCCGCTCGGTGCTCATAGCTCTTTGATGGGGACTTTTTCATAATTCCACAACACTTGTCTGATATGAGGAATGGAGCTGAAAGCAAATACTCCCACTTTTCGCAGTTGTACATACTCTTTTCGCCATCTGAACGAAAGACTTCCCCACGCAAGAGTTTCATGCTACGACTTTCTGGTGATCGCCGCGCAGTTTCAATTCTGTGCGCCACATCCTTTCCTACGATGCTGTACCCGTACTTCGTCACCACCTGCCGAATGTTCATCTTCGGACGTAGGCGAGTAAGGTTGATCGTCACGCGAGGAAACTTCTTCCGCAGCCAGTCCGTATATTCGTTTACGAACTTCTGAATTTCCGGGTATTCCAGCCCTGTGTTAACAAACACCAGATTCAGCTCCCACTGTGGCGTCCTGAAACTCGACAGATAGCGAGCTGTCAGATATGCAAGTACCGTGCTGTCCTTGCCGCCTGAAAACGACACATAGCACTTGCCGTCCCATGCGGTGTACCACTGGTCGAGTTTTTCATAGGTTAAGATTTCTTTGTCTTCTAAATCGAGCGCTAACAGTTTCTTTGCCGCCTCTTTCGGAATCGGCTGATTGCTATACCCTTCCATCGCGTCTCTCACATTCTCCAAACAGCTCCCGGAACGTCATCCCCGTCAAATCTTCCAGCGCGAGCAGTCCGCGAATGGTAGCATCAACGTCACCCTTGATGAAGCGCGAAATGTTTGACTGGTGAATGCCCGTCGCCGCGCCGAGCGTCGTCTGGTTGTAGTCAGTCTTTTCGAGCGCCGCCTTGAGCGCCGGATACACGCATCGCTCCCACGGGGTTTTGCTCATGACGAATCGGCTCATGTCATTCCCCTCCTAACAGCTCTCCGATGGACACGTCCAGTGCTTCGGCGAGATAGAGATACGTCGTGACTATACCGTACCGCTCGCCGCGCTCGATGGATGAAATCGTGCTGTCCGCGACGCCTGATTTCTCCGCAAGTTCTGTTTGGTTCATTCCGCGCATCAGTCGCAGGGCTTTCACACGCTCGCCGATGCGTTCCTCGGTTGGGATGCCGCTTTTCTCATCGCCATCCTCCCGCAGAAAATCGAGCAGGTTGATGCCGACGGCACGGCATATCCGCTCGCACAGCGGGATGGTCGGCATGATACGCCCTAGCTCGTAGTTGCATAGCTGGCCCTGCTCGATGCCGCACACGTCGGCAAATTTCGCCTGACTTAGTCTCATTGCAGTTCTCAACCCGCGGATTCGCTCCGCAGTATCTTTTGCATTCATCTTTTTCGCTCCCTCATTTCAGTCGTTGATAGCGCCGCGTCTTGAAATGGCGCGCGCTCAAGTAATCGTCTTTCTCCTGCGCTTCCCGCTGCTCTTCCTTCCGGACAGCTCGGTGCTTTGCGATATCTGCCGCGTAATACGGGCAATGGTCCTAACAGCCAGGATACCGCATTGGCGGCTTGCAGCTGTGGCAGTGCTCAAAACTCATCTCACGCCTCGCGGATCGTGATGCCGTACTTGTCCTGCATCAGTTTCTTTTTCAGCAGGTAGTCTTTCGTTTTCGCGCCCTTTGCGTCCTCGACCTCGCGCAGCCAGTGCACCGTACCGTTGCAGTCCGGGTCGGTCGCCCGCTCGTAAACAAAATCCGCGCGGTAGACCATCGGCTTGATCCTCTCTCCCTCGATGGTCGTGTAGCCCTCCACGAGCGTGAAATTCACTTGCAGCCGCAAATCGCGAATCCTGCCCATCGCACGCAGCACTTTCAGCTCACCGAATCGCGCCGCCTCGCGCTCGGAATCAAACTTGATGCCATCTCGCACGACCTTTCGGTTTCCGTATTTGCTGCGCTTCTTGACTTCCTGCACGGCCATCTTTGCCATGACTTGGGCTTGAGCATCTTTGCCCAGCTGAGAAATATCAATGCCCATTGCTTCCCTCCATTTCGGCGGCAGCCGCTTCCCACGTTAGACCGTGTTCCCTCGCATAGCGTGAAACGCTGTCCGAGTTGTCTGGCAGGACGTATTTCCGCATCCAGCTCCGGTCACGCGGCGGTGCAGTCTCCCCCTCGCCCGCCACGGCCTCCGGCATACAAGCGATGATCTCCGCAGGAGCAGGGTACATACGACTGTTGCGGGAATGCGCGATGACGCCCTCACGGGCTTGTGCGTAGCTGAACGGTTCGAGCGCCAGATAGTACGCAAGGAAAATATTATTATTCCCGCTCGCGCGCTGACTGGCAGGGGCTGACGTAAAGAACGCGTCCAGCATTCCGGAGAGCTTGACCATCTCCTCTTTCGTCATGAGGCAAACCTCCTGTATCGTCTTACGGTACTCTACGATAGCGCGCTCGATAGGAGCAGAGAGTATGATTATTTCTTACTTCCGGTAGGAGTAAGCACTATCGTCTATGTACTGTTATGTATGGTATGGTAGGGTAGGAGCGTTACACGGCGTATCTGTAATGTTACACATGGCGTTACATGTAACGCTACATGCCGACTTTTTTCGCGTCTCTGTAACGCTTCACGCGCTCGCGGGTTTTTGCCTTTCGGTTATCCTCTTGATCGATCAGCAGCACGGCGTATTCCTCCCAATCGTGCAGCTTCATGTCCCCATCCAGCCAACCCGCCTTTTTCAGCGCGTCCACAAGAATTTCCGGCTTCCTGCGCCATTGGCAGGCGTTGGCAATCGTGCGGGCGCTGCACTCGCTCAAATCGCCGCTGTAGGCGTTCTGGATCGCCCATGTCCAGAGACTGACGAGGAGGCCGACGGCAATCACGTTCGGGTCAAGGGCCGTGCTCGTGAGCTTTAATTCCTCCGCGAGCCGTGAGGTTTTAGGGTGCATCGGAAGATTGCTGTAAACTTGTACCCAAGGTATCATGGGCGGCCTCCTCATCTTGGTGTTGGTGCAGATAGAACACACGGCTCTTACCGATGGCGGCGTTTTGGGCGAGCCATGCGCGCGCCTGCTCGCGGGATAGATGGCTCTCCATCGCGCGACTCTCATAGCTGAACTCTCCCGCCTCCAGCTTGCGTTTCATGCGCTCCTGTATCTCTTCTTCGCCGTAGTTAGCTTCGATCAGATAAAGGTCGTAGTCCTGCGCCACAATGCCGTCCAGAGAGGCGCAATCCGTCGCATAGAACACGCGCTCGCCGTTTGCAAATTCGATATGCCACGCACAATTCGGAACATCGTGAGGAATGAAATTGTAGGACACACAGACGGGGTAGAGAAGGGAACAGGAGTAGAACAGCACATGGCCTGCCATGCCCTCGTCGGTCACGCGGCGGTCCACGCCGATGCGTCCCATCGGTTCCATGAGCCACGGAGGGACGCACCAGCGCAGCGCAGGGCGCAGGAAGTGCAGGCGCTTGATGGTCTCTGGGTTGAAGTGGTCGCCGTGAACATGCGTCAGCAGGACGAGCCTCAATCCCTTGCAGTACGATTCGAGTTCCCGAAAGGGAACGCCGCAGTCAATGAGTATTTCATCATTCAGCAGTACGGCGTTCCCCTTGGAGCCGGTCGAAATGACCTTGACCTTACAGATCATTCATGCTCACCTGCTTGGGGGTGCCGGTCTTTCCGTCGTCCGGCGTACCGAGGGCGTCAGCGGGAGCGGGCAGCTCGTCCTTGACCTCGCCTGTGGTCTCGTCCACTTCGACGGTCGGGAGATCAAAATACTGCTCGCGGCTCGCGCGTCCCTCTTTCAGTGAGGTATACACATTACGCAGGCGCACGATGCTCTGCGCCGTGAACGCTTCGGCCTTGCAGCCGATGTACTTTTCAAGGCACTCCATCGGTACGCCGAAGTCATCCTTGAACGCCTGTCCCATCTTGCGTACGCGGTCGATCATGGGTTCATCGCTCTTTCCCATCATCGTCTTGGTACACGCCGCAAGAGCGGCGTCTACCACGTCGCCGGGGATAATGCCAAGAATGCACGCGCGCATACGGCGCGCGCCCTGATTGACGACCATTTCATAGATGTCGCGCGGGTCGGTGAGGGCAACGCTGCCTTTCTTGGTGTAGCGGATATGCGGCACGGTGAAGATCTTCGTCTGGCGGGTGTTGGTCTCCAAATCCCAGCAGTAGGCCATGACGGTACTCTCGCCGTTCTTCTGCTCCAGCTCGGTAATGCCGAAGTCGAGGTTGCCCCAGTTCTGCGCCATGACCTCGGCGAGACGGATCGAGGGGCCGGTCACGTTCTCGCCGCCGCGCGGGTATTCATAGATCGCCCGCTCGGCAAGGCTCCTGCGCTTGCAGGCGTTGAGAATGCGGTTGTTCGCTTCGATCTCGTCGCGGGGGAAGCGCTTGGCGACGACCATTGCCGCCTGTACCTCCTGCGCCTGACGGGAAATCATCATTTCGGTGTTCACGCTCTTGGCGCTCACAACTTCGGTGTTGCTGTAGGTCTGCATTTCGTTCATGGTAATATCCTCCTCAAATAATCATTCGTACTGATAGCCGTTGCTGACAAGGAATTGCTTCAAAAGGCGCAGACGCTCGAGCGTATCGGTCACACGAAACGACACCGTAAGGCGCTCAACCGCCGCCTGCTCCACACGCTTCGGGACAAGTTCCGGCATGGGGACAGCTTGCTCAAACACGGGAATTCCGGAGGTGCGGGCCTTCTCCAATTCCGCGCGGCGCTTCGTGGCCTCGCGCTCCTCCTCGGCGCGGCGGTGACGCTCGTTGACAACGGAGATTGCAAGCGAGAGGTCGAGGTTCTTTTTGTACTCCACCATGATCTCCGGCGCATTCTCGCCCATCGTGCCGATGGTTTTCATGTCCTGCGCCACGCCGTCCACCTTTAGCTTGATCTGCTCCATGAGCTTCTTCGGCGTCTTGGCTCTGGCGCTCGCCATATCGACCTTAACGCCGGTCTGGCCGAACGAAAGGAAGTCGATCTCGTTGACCGCGCACAGCTCCCGAAAATAACACAGCAGCATTTCCTCGCAGCGGTTCTTGATCTCGCTTTCCGTCGCGTCGATCTTGGCTTTCAGGTCTGCGTCGGCGCGCTTGTACGGGTCGGCGATGCACTCACGGTAGACGGCTTCGAAGCTGTCGTACTTCTCCATGATTGCGGCTTTAATGGCCTTGCGCTGGATCTCGGCATCGGCAAACTCGCGGTTCATTTCGGCGCGAATGTTCTTCACGCTGGTTAAGGTCTCGTCGGTGCAGACAAGGCTCATTGCCTCTGCGACGCGCTGCTCCGTCTGCTCCTTCCGGCTCCGCAAATGCTCCTCGATCACGGGGAGCTGTGTCACTTTCATCAATGTATTATCCATCTTCTCTCTCCTTCACGTCTTCAAAATAAATTTCCTCTGCCCCGCACACGGGGCAGAACTTCTCCGCCACGATGATATAGCCGCGCTCTCCGTCAAGGTTTTCGCGCCGCCGCATAACGTCCGGCTCGTCAAAAATGAGGTGGCAGCACATGCAGCGATAGATCATTCCTCCGCCTCCAAATACACCATTGCGCTCTGCACGCCAAAGACGCGCGCCGCCTGGTGGTCGTCAAAAAACACGTCGATGTGGTTTCCGTTCACGCCGCCGCCGCAGTCCTCGGCGATGTAGCTGTTCTGCGTACCGTCCGGCCAGATCAGCAGGACGCGCGTCCCGTAAGGGATCACCTTCGGGTCAACCGCGATTGTGCGTCCCTCGGTCGCCAGCGTGCCGGTCGCGGTGTAGCCGCTTGCCCACTTGCCGCAGCAGCAGCGCCCAGAGCAATAAGCCGTCAGCGTAAACTCGCCGAGAAAAACGTCATTGCACACCGCGCTTTCCGTCGCGGGAATGTCCCACGCATGGTCATACTCCTCTACGATGGGGGCTTCTTCCGGTTCCGCATCGACCGCCTGCGCGCTGGTGGCAAGGATTGAGATCGCGATCAAGAGGATCGTCGCGCCCAGGCACGCCGCCGCAAACAGCGCCGATTCGTCTGCCTTGCGCTGTTCTCTCGTGCGCTTGTCGTGTCGTTTCATCGTCTGCACCCCCTGTCGATGTACGGCAGCAGGTCATACAGCACCTTGCACACCGCGCACGCGCCGATGACGGCGAGGCTCGTGGTAAAGTCGCAGCCGTTCAGCGCGATCACCGCAGCGGCGATGCCGCCGAAAAACAGCGTGTCAATCATTTCGCGCCTCCAATCAGCATGAGCTTTTCCGCGTCCGTAAATTGCAAAACTCGGTCAAGCTCCCAGATTTCTTCTAACGTCCAGCGGGAACGCCCCGCCATTCTGTTACAGATTTGCGTTTCCGATAAGCCGATTTCCTCGCCCAGCTCCTTGCCGGTGCGAATCAACGCCCGTCCCATCGCGCCGCGCACGGCTCGCTCAAGGTCATTTCGCCGTCGCGTTAACTGTTGTGGCTTTAGCATCTTGCCTTTTCCTTTCTCTCGTGCTACAATAAGCACGGACACAATATCTTGTGGTGAGATTTGTCCCACCCGCCCCGCTCGATGCTGCAACATTGGGCGGGGCATTTTCTTTTTCGAAGCATCTCATCGCATCGCAATTCCTCTGCGTGTCTCTGCGGTTCTCTGCGATTCTATTCCGTTGCTGTACAGTTCCTTGCTATTCCATCGCTAGCCTCTGCTTTTCCCTTCCATGCCGTAGCAAAACCACGCCGTGCTAAACCGTCGCTCATCGTGTCATTGCCATGCCGCTGCGGCGCGGCGCATCGCAAATCCGTTGCGTTGCCTTCCAATGCTGTACAGTTCACATCATTGCCGTTGCTCTCGCTACTCTGTGCAAAGCGGTTCAGTGCCGTTGCATCTCAAGGCCATACCGTAGCATCACTAAGCGATTCCCTTGCTAATCCTGGCTATTCCCTGCCATAGCACATTATGGCTGTTCTCCGCTTTTCCTTTGCTTTCCCATGCTAGTCTCTGCCAAGCCCCGCTCTTCCATTGCAAAACAATGCCAAGCTTTGCCACCGCAATGCTGTGCAAGGCGCGTCCATGCCACTCCATCGCGTTACTCGATTTCCTCCCAGCGGAATCTGCCTTTCCCACTGTTTCGCCACTGGCCGATGCCGGAGAATCTGCCGTAGTCCAACCAGTCGCGTACCACGTCGATGTGCTCATCACACAGGCAAACGACCGTGAACTCGCATGTTGCCCCGGCGGGGATTTCCTCGCTCATGGCAAGGCCGACGCGCTCGCCCTGCGCCGTCTGCGCTCTCAGCGGGCGCTGGCACTCCTTGATCTCACCGTCGAAGAGAATGGGAATGGTGCGCGGCTCGGGGAAAATCAGCTTGTCGATTTCCTTCTTGTAAGCCTTGATTTTGCTGCTCGAAGAACCCTTGACCTTGCGCAGACCGCCGCAGGTGTCCTTGAAAAAGCCCTTGATCTGGTAGTCGTACAGAAACGGCGTGCCATCGTCCAGACGCGGGAAAATGGTCATGGACTTCTCGGCTACCGCGTCAGCGCCGAGCGCCGCAACCTCGTCCTCCACGCTCGCCGCATCGGGCGCGTGGCTGCCGATAAACTCGCGGTAGATATCGGGGTTCGCGGGGCTGGTGCCGAGAATCGGCTCGATAAACGTTAATTTAACTTTGAGTTCTTTCATCTTTCATTTCCTCCTGTTGTGTGTTAGTTCTCTTCGCTGGATTCAAACAGCTCGTCCACGGTCACGCCGTACATTTTCGCCAGCTTCTTGTGGTACTTCCGCAACGGTCGCCAGTCGCCAAGCTCCCAATGCGTCACACAGGATAGGTCAACATTCAGTTTCTTCGCCACCTGTGCGCGGGTCAGTCCGGAGCGTTCTCGCAGCTCTCTCAATGTCAAATTTGCGTCCTCCCTTCATTGTGAGTTATCATTGACTGCGGCGGGGAGATTTGCTATACTGCCATTAGCCCTCTTTGGGCAACTTCAAAGGAGGTGGTTTTCGTAACCAACCTTTTGATTTTGCCTGTTCCCTTCCTGCCGGGTCGCAACAGCGGTGCCAAAGCGCGTTAAACTGGCTAAATGCAGCAACCAATACGGCGGAGCACTCAGTGAAGAGGTTAAACTCACGGTGATATGCCAGTAATCATATCCCACCGTATCGGGTACTCCCGATGGCTTACCAGCGAGAAGGCCATGCGCAGAACCAAAACTGCGAAAGTGGTAAGGCTCCCGAAGAACCTGTAGGCTGTTGCAGGCGGCGAAAGCCTGCAAGGGGCATTGGGTAAACAAATTTGGACATTGGCCGGTGAGGACAGCCCCTCGCCGGTCTTATGTTTCCCCCGCCGCAGTCAATACCCACCGAAACCTCATAAACATGAGAAATCACACTTGACACCGCCCCGAAAGCGTATTACAATGAAATCGCCAAAAGACATTGTAAAAAGCCGCCTTATAGGGGGCTGGTTTTTGTGTACCCTTTTCCGGTGGGCTTGGTTATATGATACCTCACATTCAAACCATTTGCAATACCAAATTGGTTCAAACAAACTGTTTTGTATGGTTGCACAAAAAGCAAGGGGCAAATATGGACACAACGTTGGAACGAATCCTGACTTTAATCCCGAAAAAAGAAAATGGCGCTTTTAAGCATGGCGCATTATCTCAATTTGCAAGGCCTCTCGGGTTTAAAGATGGACACATCGTTTCTGATTGGATTGCCGGAAATTCGGAATCATACAAAAACTATCTCTACCAAATTTCAGCGCTGCACGGCGTATCCGTTAACTGGCTTCGTGGCGAAACAGACGACCCGGGCATAAAAGAAGCCCCCGCCACAGAGGGAGGGGGCTATACGGAGTTGCAGAAGGTCGCTATTCAGTTTGTGTTGTCATTGCCGCCGGAAAAGCTGGAGCGGTTTATAAAAATGGGGCGCGCCGCTTTTGAGGAAGAACAATGAAAGAAATCATCATTTCACTTGGCTGTGCCGCTATTTCCGGCATTGTCGCATGGGTCGTTGCAAAACAGGCGGCAAAGGCAGAAATAAAAAAGCTGCAAACAATATGGGCGCACGAAAAGGAAACGGCCTGCGATGCCGATTTTGATAAAATGGTTTCTACCGTTTCCCTTTACGCAAAATATCCGTCTCCGAATGGTTTCCATGACGCGACCGATGCCGTCTCCATTTATAGGGCAAAGGCGACCGGGGAAATAGCGGTCGAGGTTGACAAACTCAGCGGATTGATAGAGCGGTTTACGCCAAATTGCGACGCGATCTTGACGTAGCTAAATACCGTGATCGAGTGCAAGCGGAAAGCCAACGGTTAAAATGAGGCCTTGCCGGTTTCGCCCTCTTTCCAAAAAAGTTCAAGTTCGCCAGTAAACAGGTTTCGCGCCATTTGGTAAAGTTTGGTCATTGCGGTCTCATAATCCATGCCGTCGCATTCCATGCCGACTTCGTACTCGGCACCTTTTTCTTTACTGATCGCCCAAATTTTCATTTTAGAGCCTCCATGATTTTTTGAAGTTGTTCGTCGGATAACTTTTGTATCAGGTCAAAGGCTTCTTCCAGCATCTTTTGATACTCCATTGTATCACATTTTACGCCATTACACAACATTTTGTGTCCCTCCAAATAATTATAGTAACGGGGCTATATGTCGATTGTCGCACAAATGTGCGGTCGAAAATACAAGAAACAGGAGAGAAATTTTATTATGGTGTGTCCAAATTGTGGAAGTGAAAACGTAACGATTGAGATTCAGCAGACTTCTACCTCCACGAAAAAACACGGAAACGGAATTGGCGGGCATTTGAATAATGCCGCGCGTGGCGTAACTGCGATGTGCACTCTCGGCATGTCTAACCTCGTCTGGAAAAAGAGCAAGGGGAATGAGAAGACGGTCATTAAGAATGAAAAGGTTTGCCTTTGTCAAAACTGCGGCAATTCCTGGGCTATCAAATAACTAAAGGCACTGCCGCCCTCTGCAACAAACGGCAGTGCCTTTTTGCAGCCAGCGGGGAGCGGTCGCCGCTGCTTGTTTTGACCATACTCCGCTTTACCTTGGCAATTCAACACCGAAACATTGCAATAAGACAGCGCTCGACGAGGTTCGACAAGCCCTCATCTTGCGACTTTGCGGCGCGGAAATCGGGAAAATTAAGGTGGCATAAATGAACATTCAAGAAGTGTGCAGAATCCGTAAAGAAAAACTAAAATTGACCTATCAGGACATTTCCGACGCTTCCGGCGTGCCGCTATCTACCGTGCAAAACTTCTTTTCCAAGTTCTCCAAATCCCCGTCTATTTACACCGTCGCGCCGATCTGCAAAGCGCTTGGAATATCCATTGACGAAATATTCGGAATTTCCGAACACTTGACGCCAGCCGAGGAAACCTTACAGGCGCGTAACGACGAGCTGGAACGACACGTTGACGCAAAGACTGATACCATCGAGATCATGCGGCGTGGAGTGCGTATCCGCAACGTTATGATTGCTATAATGTTTGTCATCATTGCTATGCTGGCCGCGTGGTGTCTGTACATTGATTGGAGAGGGATTTGATGAAAATACCAAAAGCAAAACTACTACCGTCCGGCAACTGGAATGTCAGTGTCATGGTAGACGGAAAGCGCGTGTCCGTCACAGCTCCTACCAAGCGGCAAGCGGAGAATGAAGCCGCCGCATTGAAGTCCGGCGCAAAGTCTGCCGCTCGTGCGTCTGAGCGAACGGTCGGCGACGCTATTGACCGATATATTGACAGCAAGGACGCGATACTCTCCCCCTCCACCGTCAACGGGTACCGAAAACTCCGCAAGGTGGTTTTCCCCGAACTGATGGGCATTAAATGCGTCGCTTTGACGCAGGATCGCGTGCAGCGAGCCGTGAATAAGATGGCGCGGGAAAAGTCCCCTAAGTACGTCCGCAACGCTTACGGCCTGTTTACGGCGGCAATGTCGGAGGAGTGCCCGGATAAGGTGTTCCGCATATCCTTGCCGCAGAAGGAAGCCCCTAAAATTAAAATCCCTACTATGAAAGAAATCAGAATCCTACACGAAGATTGCAAAAACACGGATTTTGAATTGCCGTTTCTTCTGGCTGTTTGGCTCGGCCTCCGTACCTCGGAGATTAGAGGGCTGACTTGGGACTGCATTGACGGTGACATTTTGACGATCAAGCAAGCAATGGTAGACGGTGAGACTGGCCCGCAGCTCAAGCAGCCAAAAACTTACAGCGGCAACAGAAAACTAAAAGTGCCGCCGTATATTATGGGGCTGCTTGACGCAATGCCGCGAACAGATGAGTATATTGTCCACGCAACCAGAAATGTCCTGTATAAGCATCTGCAACGCGCGTGCGCCCGCTGCGGAATTCAGCCGTTCCGCTTCCACGACCTGCGCCATGTAAACGCATCGGTTATGCTCAGGCTCAATGTCCCGGACAAATACGCAATGGAGCGCATGGGGCACTCCACAAACAATATGCTTAAAAACGTATATCAGCACACCATGGATGATAAAGCCGTAGCAGTGGCAGATGCCGTTGACGGCTTTTTCGAATCCGAATTTCATCTGTAATTCCATCTGCAATTCATCTGCAAAAACACTGTTTTAACGGGAGGTAACTTGCAAATATCGCAAGTAATGTGCAAATATGAAAGCCTGAAAACCCTTGCAAATACAAGAAAAACCCCGCAGTCGTTGAAACTGCGAGGTTTTTTCTTTGGTGGAGGCGGCGGGAGTCGAACCCGCAACCAAATCCGTAAAAGCATTGATATTACACGGTTTTTTGACACGCATCTGTAATTCCATCTGCAATTTATTTTTCCAGTTTGCGCATGACGCTATTATAGACACGCTCGTTTACGATTTTCAAGCTGTCCATCAGCTCGTCCATGATCTCCCACGCCTTGTCCGGCGGAACATCTGCCACTGCGCGCAGAAAATCGCTGTCGCCGTATGTTTCGACGTTGACCGGCGCGGGTGCCGCGGAGTATGCCATTGGCAAAGCCTTCTCCCTACTGCTGCTTTGCTTGTCACGGATGGCATACAGCACGGCAAGGCGCTCATAGTTTTTCCAGCTCGATTCTTCTGTTTCAAGGCGGGCTATCCAGCGATTGACCTCATTCTCATCGACCATAGGGGAGCTCCCCCTTTAGCCCTCGATTGTGTCCATGCAGCGCTGGATGGCTCTGCGGATGCTGTCATCGTCGGCGTTGTCCAGCATTTCCTGCAACTGGCGTTTTATGTTGTCGATTCCGCCGTCACGGGAATAGTGGCCGCGCACATAATGCGTGCCGCGTCTCGCATTGGACATATCCCGGTCATAAGCGCCGCGCATACCCGACTGCCAGTCTCCGTCGCGGGAATAGCGGCGAGAATAGTCTTCATCGCGGGAATAGCCGCCGTCTTCCATCATCTCGATCTTATCGATATTCTTGATGGTGTCCGTCAGTTTGTGCGCAATTTCGAGATCGCCCGCGCCCAGTTCGCCCTTACGTGCCAGCTCGTCGAGTTCGTCGCACAGCATATTGCGCAGATCATACATTGATTTCTTGCTCATGTCCATTCTCCTTTCACGCGATTCTCTCAACCGTGAGATTGCTGTTAGCAAAATTCACGGCCTGAGTGCTGGTGTTTTCCATTGCGACCGTCAGGCAGCAGCCTTTCGGAACGCAGACCTGTGCGGAAACATAAATGTTAAAGTAGTTCCCTACCGCCGCAGGCGTGACGGTAGCTGTTGCGCTGGTCAACGGCTCTCCGTTGATGGCAAGCGCCGCCGTGATGGCCTCAACCGTGCCTCCGGTGGGAATGGCGATGTTGCCGCCAAAGGAAACCCTAAACAGGGCGCGGTTTTGATTGGTGAGGCCGCGCAGCGTGACAATGCCTGCGCCCTGTCGATGCACGATACAAGGCTTGCTATTGACCGCCGTTTCAATCAGGGGAACGTTCTGCCCAGCAGCAACGGTCTGAATTGCCGCAGAAGTAAATTCTGCCATTAAAATCATTCCTTTCTCAGTTAAAATACAGCGGCAGGGCTATTGCCCCGCCGCGTTGTTGTCAGTATCGGCACGGGGCCGACCATTTTGCCGATGTTGGCAAAAAGCTATGCTATGCAGTTGTCAGCAGCCGCAACAGGAAAACTGGTTGCAGCAATAGGGGTTCTGCACCGTGTAGGCCGGAATGGGAGAGGGG